>Ga0116228_10005965_pt1 | contig 10882 bp, 8 predicted proteins | sample S1TSphfallax_2_FD_89694 | JGI IMG/M metagenome (GOLD analysis project Ga0116228, IMG submission 89694) | Host-associated microbial communities from peat moss isolated from Minnesota, USA - S1T2_Fc - Sphagnum fallax MG | ecosystem: Host-associated > Plants > Peat moss > Unclassified | place: USA... | reverse complement strand
TCATCATTGTGTTCTTATGATTGTGTTCTTGAATCTCTAAATTTTGCATTCATCATGATGTTTTCTTAAAGTTCATGAGTTATGTAACCATGTGTTGCATTCATTGTAGCCATTGTTGTTGGTAGTGTAACCATTTACTACAATGCTACCTACAATCATTTTGTAGCCATGTATTGTGTTGCTACCTACCTTCATCAAATAATTATTTGTTACAATGTTACCATTGTCATTTGTCACAAGCCATTTGCTACAAGCTACAATCACCATTGGTCACATAACCATCTATTACAATGTTGCATTGCCATCACCATTTGTTGCAATGCTACCTAATTCATCACGTAGCCATTGCAACTTACAAGGTTTGTTGAAGTTCTAAACTTATGTTAAAGATGGCACCTTCTTTTGTCCCTTTCTAGAACTTTACTTTAGGTTTCATTGGTTTTTTTTTTAGATGATTTGATTCTTGTGAATGTAAAGTCATTTAACCATGAAATGTTAAATCCTTCTTTCCTTTTGATCCTTTGATTAAGGAAAACCTATGGATTTATTCTAAAAACAAAAATGGAAACATAAGGAATATGAACAAAACATGGTTTTTCATAACATTTAAAATGCAAATTGCCATGGGCTAAGTTAATTTAGGGATGAGATGTGAAGGTGCATCAAGTTAGATGCAAAATTTGTTCCAAAATAGAGGGCATAGAAAAAAAATTGTCCCTTAAACTGGATAGCCTTTGGAAATATGATAATAGGAAGAAAGCTTTAATTGCAATTCTAAATGTTTGCTAAATTGGGGAGTTTTATATGAATAAAAGATTTGGCCATGCAAAAAATGAACATCTTTGTGTAAATGTTAAAAATGACATTATAATTAATTATGTTTTTCATGGTGTTGTTATAGATTTGAAGGAAAAAAAGGCTCAATTGGTGTTTGTTTCCAAAATATCTATGGGAAAACTTTTGATGGATTATGAAAATATGAGCTATTTGTTTCACTTTCTTGACCTCAAGGATTTTTTGAAATTTCATTCATATAATACAATTGAGTGGGGGATGGCATCTTGCATGCATGAGTTGGTGATGTACAAGACCAAGGTTTTAGTTTAGGTTGCTAGATTTATCTCCCTTTCATGTGATGAAATTACAACCATGGATCAACAATCTTGGGTTTCCATCCATTCACATCTAGTGGAAAATTGGCAGTTAATGCCTTTGTTGTTATCCTTATATCAACTTATTGATGGGGCCATTTTAGACAATCTAAAAAGAATTATAGTGGATGCCATGGTTTTATATGGTGGTTTGAATGAAGAAATAATGGTTTCAAGGCTATTACATTTGGAGCTAATGGGGTCACTATGTTTTACGGTGTTAGAATTAAAATGAGAATCCGAATGAAGGACCAAAACATTCCATTCATTATCAACATACATTCACGGGCCATTGCACAAATATGGATGTGCAAACATTTTCAAAATTGGCTATTGTGGGGAAGTTGAAAATGTGTTGCAAAGTTTTTATGTTTATTCCTTTCACAATCCAAAGATAACCAAAAAATTTGTTACACTTGACAACATTGTGGAAAGTAGGGTTTAATGCATTCTTTGGAACTTTAAAACTCAATGGTTTTCTATGTTACTAGTGCACTATGAAAATGGGGTGATTTGCAAATAACCTTGAAACTAGGTTTTTGAATTACAAGGATCATTTTTAACTCGTTTGTAATTCATTGCAACAACTTAATTTATTTCTATGAGCGTGAATGGGTGAATGAAATGTATTTTGTACATCCTTGTTACCTTGGCAATTTTTGAAAAGTAAAAAAGAGTAGTTTTGAATACATATTTTGGACAAGGAAATTTTTAATTGGTTGATATTAAATTTAATTATCAGTGATAGGTAATTCAAAACCTATGTGCACTAGTGATAGGTAAGTAGAAACCTAAATGCATTACCCTATTAAATTGAACATAAAGATGCAAAGTGCGCATAAGATTTTTTCTTTTCCTTTGCAACAACAATTGAGCTCGACTTATGATAGCATTTGGAGACCACAAACAAAACCTAAAGTGCCATGTTTAATGCATTGTCACAAACAATAGCAATATCTTATGAGTCTTCTAGCTATGGTGGAATTTATAGAAAGTTGTAGTTTGGTGAACCAAGGTAAGCCTATAGCATGCAATGGGGTTGGATTTAGGGGTTTGCAATGTTGTTTTGCAACAAATGCAAGGTCTTAGATAATTGTTTTTGCTTGAAAATAACATGTGGCAGTTGTGAGAGAGCTTGTTGTTGCAAGATCCATTGCCTATAGTTTTTTTTACAAAGGTTTTTAATTTTAGGCTAGCAATTTCAAATGGTGTCCAAAGCTTTGCAAGCTCCATTATTAACAATCAAATCACAAGATCATGTTTCCAAAAGGAAAAAAAAGAAAATGGAAAATATGAGCCATGATTTTGGTTATGCACATTGGAATGCGTAGGACTTTAGACAAAAGTTTTCTTTAAATGCATTTGGATTAGACGCTCATCATGACATATTAGTAGAAATTGTCTCAGAAATGAGCTTTTGACATTTTTTGGGAAAAGATTTTCCCCTAATGGTTGGAAGGTTGAATCATGTGATTTATTGAATGAAGAAGATTATTTAGGAATATTGAAGTTGTATGAAGCAATATATGCTTATCCACCTTCTAATGGTGATTATTCTAACATATTTCTAAAAGGCTAGTTGGCAAAGAGGAAACTACATTCCATTAATTAGGCTTTGTATGGTTTTGACAACAATTAGGAACAAATGAAGAGGGCCAAAAGACCACCATCTGCATCTCCTAAAGGCGCCAATTGGGGGACTTTTTTTCCATGTCAAGGTGATGATAGTAAGGATGAGGTTTGTGTTTTTGAAAGTTCTAAAAATGTAAAGGTTTTTATACTAGAAGTGTTAGCATTAGTCAAGAAGCTTCTTGACGGTACTAAGAAGGAAAATGAAGATATCCTTCTTCAAAAAATAGACTTGGAAAATTTGCAATTTTAGTTACAAACACTTACACAAACTTTAGAAGGAGGGATGTTATATAGGAAGAAATCCTTGCAGGGAATTGAGAAGAATTTTGAGCCATTAGTAAAAAAAACCAAGGAACTACGAAAGGAATTGGCTACTTGTGAAAGTAAGTACAAAGGTTGTTTAAATCCAACAGAGTTGGATAAAACAAGATTTATTGTTACTACATTAACTACAAGTTGAAGGATGTTGAAGCAAATTTGCAATTTCATGAAATACTAATGAACAAGGAACTTAATATGATTAAGGATGAGGAAGTTGGGCTTAGAGATGTGCATGAGAAGTTGCATTCTGTTTCTAAGGATCTTGATGTTCTGCATTTTAAAAGTGGTCACATCAAGTAGTGGGTTCAAACTTTAGACCACCAAGTCTAGATTATGTGTAGGGGTTTAAGAACATATGTCATGCCACTACCAATAGAAAACCCCACCACCATGGCTCCTAATATAGTTGGAGTTTTTTTTGTTAGTCCATGCTTGATATGTGGGTTATTATTTTCTTACAACAATCTGGTGTTGACCTTGTGTAAATGCACTTATCACCCATTTTGTATCATTGTATATTTGGCAAGGAAAACAACAAAATGTGCAACCCCAAGGTGAGGGGAACCCTTCATGCAAAAGTGGCTCACCAATTGGCATTTCAACCAAATCAATGTGTTATTGGACAACTCAAAGACTAAAAGGACTAACAAATCTCTACAAATGTAGATGCAAGTTTTGTTGAAACATTACTTCCTACACATTGTAAGTACTAAATTACTTCCTTAAACCCTAAGCTAGGTTACTTATAGTTTCAAATTTTTAAAAAAGGACAATTAATTTTCCATACATGTGCACTATACGTCATATTCTTGTAGTAGGTTCTTCACTTGTTGCACAATTGTACTTCATTATGTGTAGCAAGAAGTTGCATAGTTCATGTGGCTCATAAGTAGCATGATGGTACAGTTCAGTTAATTATTTGTACAATAATTAAAAGTATACTACAATAGTGAAGCCTAATGTGGAAGGCCTTCTAGAGTAGTATCTAGGTCCTTTAGAGCCACATTTGATTACATTGATCCAATATCTACAATTAGATTCCAATATTGCTACCATTATGTATGGCGGGTTTTGGTACTTGATTTAATGTCCCTACCTACATAGTTGTGAATGTAGTAGATCACTATAATCAAACACATGTAAGTAGACCCTTTCCCTAATTGTTACTTGCTATTACATCGCAAGTACATGTTCAAGATGTCCAAGTGGCAATGCACATTGTAGAATACATTTTGTACTTTGAATTGCCTTGTTGTACTTGTGAATTAATTTATGTAATAAATAAAAGAAGATCAGATTACTTGGGCATAAATGTTTACTTATAAGTCCTAAAAATTGTCACTTGTTGGCATATATTAGGTGGGTATGTCCACAATAAAATGGGCCAAACCCAACTCCTTTGTCCTTTTCAAAAAAGTAAGGATTTGAAATTGGAAATTAAGATGGCATGCAACCATTGTACAAAATTCATGGTTTAATTTCATATTCAACTTGTACAATATATTTTTATAATAAATTTTGTTTTTTAAAAAATAACTTATATTTATATTTATCCAAGAGTGATGAAAAAGAAAATTATAAATTCTGAATTTTACAATTTATTTAAATATCAATTCCAATGATGATCCAAAATCATGTAATTATTATTCAATATATATGGATATGAAAATTTTCCAAACAAATCTAGGTTAATTTTGATAATTCTTATGTAATTTACTCAAGATCTCGAGATTAGTTACAAGCATTGAATTAATCATTTTTCACCTTCAAATGTTGATATAATTGACTCATATTTTTATATGTCATTTTTTAATGTATATTATATCACATTATGTAGATTACAAGGAAAACATTCAATCCTAAATGAAATTAAAAATTGACAAGTGTGTTATTCAGGAATGGTTACACTTGTAACGACTTATTATATTGCAAACTTACCCATGTACTTGTGCATATTGGTTAAGTATTTTGCATTACTTGTTGACTTGCCACTTGCATGCTAAGTACTTGTTCAAGTCAAATCCAAATGGCAACCTCATTGTAGGATACATTTTCTACTTCAACTATTTTGCTACTTGTGATTTGTTTTACATAGTAGATGAAAGTAGATCATGTAAATTTTTATTAATAAATAAAGATGAAGTTTATTTCATTAGTAGAAATCTCATTATTTTTCATCCTATCAATTGTTGACACATGTCACCTAAACTAGGTTAAAAACTTATTTTAAATGGATAAGTAAACAACATAATCTACTTACTTAAGGTCACCCAAGTAATCACCTAAGTCAAACAATCTAGGTAGGTATGGAATATTCGATCATTATTCCAATGTTGAATAGAACACATGTCATTTGTGAAGTTTGATCCTTGGACCCCAAGGATGGAGTTCAACTTCTTTACCACCAAGCCATCCCACTTCCTATGTAAATAATATAATGTTTATTCTATTTAGACCATATTTCATTTAAACATTACACAAAATTTCAAATATAATAAGTCATATCTTATTGATAATTTGTCCAAATGAAAAAATTGAAAACTTATTCATAAATTTCCTTCAATAATGTATATACAACTACATAATTTATTTATTTAAAATGTAGATTTAGTTCAAAGGAAATTTATTTGAATTTTTTTATTGAATAAAATTTGAAGGACCATACTTTGGAAAACTTTAATTCAAACACATGATTTGTAAATGAAAAAACCTTTATGGCTAACACATGAATAAATAAATAAATAATTAAAATATTAAACTTTCATTTGGCTTAATTATATATATATATAATATCATAAATTCTCTAAAAACTTTCAATTTACATGTATGAATCCATATAATTTATCCACATAAAAAATATATTAATGGATCATAAATCAATTATATCTATATATATATATATATAATTATAGTAATCGTATTAAATATGAAATATAATTGAATGTAAATAATTTATTTTAATTTTGATAGTATTAAATACTATTAGAATATTAAATAATAATCTGAATTTATAATTTCTATTCACTTTTACACATGTAAAATAAATTCATTTATTTATTTATAGATATATTATATAAAATTTCATTTAAATTTATGATAAGATTTTAATGTAAACAATTATATATTTCCCACATCTTACACTTTTATTTTATTTTATTTTAAAATTGAGTTATAAATAATACATATAATATATCATAATTTTAGCATTAAAAATTATTTCAATGTATAATATTTAATTTTGTCACATTTAATATTCAAAATGGATTATATATTAGGTATATTTAATAAAAATGTAATGAAAATTTTAATATATTACCTATATATATAATATTAATCAAAGTAAGTTCCTTACATGTTGTAGTTTATTATGTTCATTTGTATTCATATTAAATTACCAATATTCATATTTTAATCATTGTAAAATAATTGCATGACAACCTAAGGTACCACATCATCTAAGGTAACTAATGATCATATATTCATACAAGGTGCCACATTGTCCATGTAGCAATAATTACATGGTCACATATATATCATTTTATAAATCTCCAAAGTTTAGAACATAAGTGGGACCCATTTAATTAATTAAGTACAAAAAATGCCATGACATCATGACAATATTTTCCATGTCATTTCATAAACTAAATTTATGTATTTCATTATTTGAAAAAATGGCAGTTGGATAGTTCATGTCGATGTTTTATTCATTAGCACACACTCAAAACCCGTAACATGTGAAATATGGTTGATGGAAAATGGATGAAGTATGTCTATTTTGTAAGTTTTCATCCATCAATTGTATAAATGACTAATCTATTCTTCGTACTCATTCCATGTAGATAATGAAGTTATAATATATGATTGTGGTCATTGATAGAGTCATTTAAGACAACTAGTCATTGTTTCCTTGGTTACAAAACATTAAATTTCTACTAGTGCTTGTAGGTCATAGATTGTTACTTGTACCTCCATACTTTCTACTTGTACATCCTTGTTAAGTAGTTTTAAAATTAACACCTATTTAAAAAAGTAAAGTTCAATGTTCCCTAAGACATGCACAAGTAGATCAAATTAGAAAAGGAAGGTTGAGAACAAAAATTGTAATTTTGAAAGTTAGTTCAATTGCGTAAATATATTTCGTATGGCATGAAAACTAAATATTATTGAATCTAATGTCATTCCTTGTGTTTTTAATGCAACAACAATAGCACGGTTTGATGATGTCATGGATCTTGATGACATGATCATTGAAGTCCGAAACACATTGGGTTCAAAAAATTGCCAAGAGCAATCCCAAGTTGATTGTCATGACAATGGTTCTAGCATTTTAGAGGAATCACAACCTACAACTAAAGTTTGCACTATTGAAGTTGTTCAGGATAATCCAACTATTGGGAATGACCCCAACATGATTACCCAAACTCCACCTATACCTAGAAGTGGAGTATAAAAGGACCCCAACCCAATTGGCACAAAGATATCTATGCCTAGAAATGGAGTGCAAAAGGTGCTTCAAGTTTCAAAGGACACACAAAAGATTCCTTACCCAACTCAAGTATTAGAATGCCATGTATAATATTACCTGCCCAACCCATCAATGTCAAAAGTACTTTATTGCCTACCCAAACGTTGAATGCAAATTCCATTGAAGTCAAAAGTACTAAGCAAAAGAGGCTTGATGATGTTGTTGATACAAGTCCTCCAAGAAAGAATGTTGGAAGACGTGGATAGAAGTAGTTTGATGTTGTTGATATAAGTCCTCCAAGAAGGAATGCAACAATACGTGGATGTGTGGCAACCCCTACTAGAAAGAAACAAGACTTTGTTGCCAATAAGAAGAGGAAGAAAACAAGTGATGATAATCTCAATGCAACATTTAAACTAGTTACATATGTTGTCCAAAAAGGTAAGGTAGTCTCTACATGAAAAACAATGTATAGGATTAACAAAAGTGTACTTAGATGCAAGGACTAGGTGATTTGTAAGGTTTGTATTTATGTAGTAACTTTTGTAGTAAATATTAGTTACAAATCAAACTTTCTAAAGTAGGTTGAACATTAAAAATGGGTTCAATGATATAGATATAAATATTCCTAGTCTTTTCCATCATTTTAAAACTATAATTCATTGGTGCAATTGTATTTTTTTGTTGCAATTTTGAAATTGTGATTTCCAAGTATTTGTTGTTGTTGTTGTGTTGCAATCTTAGTTTTGTATTGTTATTCTATCTTATTTGAATAATTTGATGGGTGTATGTGTGTATTTTAAAAATTACAACGGGCAAAGCTTGTGTGGTTATGAGCTTTGTGTTGCATACATGGGTTATGTCAAATTGTACACACTTTCAATTGTCATGTTAACAATCATAACTAATGAATTAAAAATGGCCCCATATGAATATCAAAACTCTTATGGATGGAAGTGAAAGGGTTGCAAATTTTATAAACTATAACCAAATTCAAAATATACAAATAGGTAGGCATTTAAATTAAAATTGACAATATTAATTTGGCCACAAGGTGCTACATATAAAGGTTCCTTGAAGTCCACTATAAAAAAAGATTTAATGTGACAAAAGAGTAAGGATTTGAAATAAATCCCTAATTTGGGTATAGAATTGCTAAGAGATAATTTTATTGAGATGGAACAAAGGTTCCTAGGGGACTTCACTAAAAAATTATGCTTGTTTGAAGTTTTGGAATGACATTGATTGTCCCATTATCTAATTAAGTTTGATCACATCACAAAATGCAAACACCCTAATAAAAAGCTCACAAAAATAAGCATGCCATTACATTTAGAATTCTAAAATTCAACATGTGCAACATCTTGAGGTCTATCATGGCCTTAATGGTTTGCTATTGATGTTTCCACATGTCTAAGAAATTAAAAATTGGTTCCTCAAATAGATGACTATTAAAATTGAAAGTTATTGTTAGTTAAGATCTTGCTTCCCACAAAACCATCAAAACTTTGAAACCTATGCATAATCCACATGCATAAAGCACATTGTACAAATAAAAGTTCTAATATCCCATGTATAGTTTCAATTGTCATGATTTGATGAAGAAGACAATATCATGCATGTATTCCAGCTCTTTGTACTATTGTCAATAGTCGGGGTTCCTTCTTGAGATGATGTTGGTAGCGGTGAATCAAAACACACAAGCCTTCCATTTACTTAGACTCCCAACAAACCTTTTAACAACATGAAACCCTTCAACAAAAATAATAATTAATAAACCATAAAGTACTTGGTTAATATAAGATTTAGAGGACTACAAAAGAAATTGAAAAAGTAATGCAAAATGTAGAAAAGGTTTTGACAGATGTGATTTCTCATAGTTTTTGCAAAGAGAGTTTTATATGAATAGATAACTTTGATTTTGAAGATGCATTGATGCTTTGATTCTGATTTAGTCTTTGTTGTAAGTTGTGCCAATTAGATCTATATTCCTCATATAACTATCCTTAACTTGTTTACATGGGTTCAATGTGTTCACTGGATACTAGAATGTTTTGAATGAGACATCACATGTGGTGTTTGGAATGAGAGTTTATAACAATGTTGCTTGCCAAGCTAATTTCCTAATGGATAGGTCTGGATATGTTGAAGGATTCATTTTGATAAACATGGTAGCTACTTTGGTCTTATACTAAGGGTCAAATTTGTCTTTCCAAGAATTTTTTTGAGAAAATCTGAGATGCATATGATAGAAATTGGAAGGCATGGTGTCCATCATGGGGAAGTCAGTCAATGCATATAACGAACGGGTCTGTGATTGAGGGACTGGTCCAGGTGTTTAGGTTTTGCTATACCTTTAACCAGCCTCAGCAAAGTATGGAAAAACCATTTTGGTGAGTCAAACTGGCATGTTTACTTTTCTTATCCAATTTAATTTGCAGGCTCACATACTGAGCACGAGTGGAGTTGTGCTCTAAGTAGGTCCAGTGTGAGTATTAAAATTACTGGTACACGGTAACATTAGATGAAGCATCTCAGAGTGTTGTGAAACTGAGTTTGGACCTGAATATTTGTACGAGATCAGTGTCTACTCAAGGAATTATATGCACATTCAATGTTTAGCACTATACTATGAGTGTTTAGCACATTCAACATGAAAGTAAAATGGAGATCCAAAAGCTTTTTTAAACCAGAATTATGTCGTTCCCCCAATGAAAATATCCACCTTGACTTATAAATATTTCTAGGATGGACATTTGTCACCTTAACTAAAATTAGGAATTGGTTATTGTCACCTCTACATATGATCTGGCCACTGTTGGCACAATGGCAGGCTCCCAAGCGCTTAGGCCCGTACACCCCCTAAAGTGGGGGTTTAGTGGCAGGCTTTCACCTCCTTGTAGAGGTAGGCTCCACTACCCTCAAAATAGGATAGTTGAGCCTAGTTTGAGTACTTTTTAAAAAACTTTAGACCCACAGGTTTAAGAATAACATCAATAAACTACTCAAAACGTGGAACAGTCCAATTTAATGGGTAAGCGTATTGTTAAATCTTATTGAGGAAAAGAAGCAGAGGGGGTGAAAAAACATTTATTCACTTTTCAAGGTGGGGTTCAGTTTTTAGGGGTGAACAGTTCACTTTTATTTGAAGGTGGAGGGGGAGGGGGGTTGGGTTTTCTTTTTTCTTTTTTGGTTACTTTTGCACTTTGTAGAAATTTTGTTATTTTTTCTAACTTTTGAAGGGGGAAGAAGGCATGGTTCTTTTCCGCTTTTCTTTTGTTCATTCTTGAAGGGGGAAAGGGGGCATGAGTTT
>Ga0116228_10005964_pt1 | contig 10883 bp, 11 predicted proteins | sample S1TSphfallax_2_FD_89694 | JGI IMG/M metagenome (GOLD analysis project Ga0116228, IMG submission 89694) | Host-associated microbial communities from peat moss isolated from Minnesota, USA - S1T2_Fc - Sphagnum fallax MG | ecosystem: Host-associated > Plants > Peat moss > Unclassified | place... | reverse complement strand
ATTTTTTCCCAGCTAAATCTGGCTGAGTAAAACTTGTGTTCATTGATCAACAATCAAGGGGTCAATAAACAATTGGTCCTACAATTTAGTTGTAAATCATATGGTGGAAATTTGATGATCTTCAGTTTCTTTTCCACAATTTCAATTTGAATTTAGCAGAGCCCTTATTTAAACCTTCAAGTGTCTAGTAGGTAGTATTTCTGTCCTTTCACTCTTCTCTTGGTTTCTTTTCTTTTCTTTGTGTATCCCCCACCTTTTGTAAGGATCAAAACCACAAAGGCAAAAAAGTACCTACCTTAATATATCTTTGCTTAAAGGTTTCCAGCAAGCATCTAGAACCAGAACTATGGAAATTTCCAAAAAGCAGAAACTTGATAAGTACCAATGTATATGAATACCCATCAGTGGTTCTAAAAACAAAAGAACCAATGAAAGAAACCAACCTTGAAACCACCAATTCTTTGCTCATCTCCTTTCAAGGAACCCACAATTTTTTTGAAATCTCTTGTAAAATACCTCTCTGCCCAGATTTTTAGTGTATGTGCACATGCTTACAGAGTGGAAGAACCCGCAGGCTGTTTCAGAAAATGAAACAGTCTCAACCATGGACATTCCATTTTTCATCAAGCACTTCTCCAAATTTCAGAGTGTCTCTGGAGGGTATGTTGTAAAAAAAACAATGAGGCAAGTATTTCGTGCTTGATGAAACGAAATGCTTGCCATACAATAGAGTTATCCATAAAGTAACCCTGTCTTCACCCTGTCTTTCAGTAATGCCCCGCTCCTGGGGCGTTACCCAACACAATGCCCCCAACCAGAGGTTATTTCACTCTGCTTTAAAAAAAACCCAGGAACCATGGTTCCTGTAAGATGTTTAAAAAATCAAAGATCAACCGAAGTTCCAATGCTGGTTGATACTTGATACCTATAGGCTACAACAATAGGTTTTAAGTATCCTAATAACAACCTATTTCTAGCTGACAAAATAAACAATGCACCTCCCAAGCAACATTTTTTTAAAGGATTCTTGGAAGTACCCTAAGTGCTTATTGTGCATTTGAGCTAGAATGTTAAGTAGCTATAATCAGATGCCTAGACAACTTATAAATGACTACTTGAAGGAAAAAGAAGAACAACTGACGATTTGAGCCCTTAGAGGGCATATGTATTTGGCTATTGCAAGTTGTATCTTGTATGTGAACAATGGTTACTTCCAGTTTGACAGAGTGGGGATTTAAGTTATAGTTAAAACTATTATGAAGCCTTTTGACAAGGTGTGAAAAATTGGAGTGGCAAAAATTTACAACAACATCCTATATATAAATTAAATTGACGCATGAAGTGAGGGAGTTGAACCCTTAATGTAGTGGACACTCTACCCAATGATCTGACCTACAAACACACATTAGATATCATGTTATATAAAAAAATCAAATGGCACTTTGAACTTAGCAAGAAGAACCTTGCCTAAGACCCAATGCCCAAGGCCCATAGGCTAAACTAGTCAACATTATGGAAATTAGGGTTTTTTGAAGATGTAAAATATTTTTGAATCTGCACTTGGTCAACGAATAACTAGTGATCACACATTGACAACAATGAACATAAAATCAATGATCATTAATGTAAAACTTTCAACACATTATAATTTGCAAATCCAAATGCAACAACTTATAAGCAAATGAAAAGTTAAAAAATGACAAATGATAGATCAAATATCATTTAGGTGGTAGCAAAACATTTAAAGATGGACCAAACATGCCCAACATTTACATTGTAATAAAAATCAAGGTTTGATGGTGTGCATAGTTGTCATGGATTGCTGGAATTGCCACATAACTCATAGGAAGCCATGATGTTTTTAAAAAAAAACTATGCATCAAACATCTACATAACACCATCGAGCCACTAAAGTTTGACCACTAAATTAATGTGCCATTGTCTAGTGAATAGTGACCATCCATGATGCAAGGTATATTTCAAGCCAAAAAACCCTTTCATGTTTTTTCCTTTATCCATGTTGTGATGGCATCATGATAAGGAAAAGTATCAACTATGTAAAAAGGTTACACATACATACAAACCACCAAATTCAAATGCTCACAAAACATTTTCCACAATCTTGTCCTCATGAAGGTCAAAGTTGAAAAAGTCCTTTCATCCCCCATAGATCCCATATTTTGAACCACTATTAACTTTGCCACCTTCATAAACTCATTAAGATGGGCACATAACAATGCATTGGAAGACAACTTTTTCCAAAGCCTTGACAAAAGATTCAAATCCATAGGTTAGTCCATAGCCCATTGTGCATTAAATAACATTGCAAGTTCAAAATGTTTGCATCAATAACTTCCAAGATCCATGTTTGTGTTGATCCAAGCTTCTTGGGCTAATAGTAAAACCCTTTCAACAAGCCAAATGGATGGGGAAAATTTCCTCACATAAGGATTTCAACCAATATTGTAGATAAACCACCTTCAAAACATCCATCACTTCTTGTGCATGAAATCTTTTTTCAAGTTTTTCACTAACCTTAATTGTTGCTTCGAAGCATTGCCTATATATGAACATCATTCACAATTTGTTGGAAATGAACACGAGTCACAAAAACATAATGCAATGTCTAAAGACATTGATAGTGCATCAAAATGGAAATCCAAGCAATACGAAAATTTAAGTTTTTTATACCTATGTTCAAATTGGGTGCCCATTTATGCACCATTGCATTTGATGTCCCATTCAAGAAGTTTTGTATCCAATGAACACATCACTCATGTAAGCAAGTTGAGGATCATTGTACCAAAAATACATGTTTGTTTGGGAAAACTTCATAACAAAAACAAAGTCACAAACAAAGCACTTTTGAGATTACGAGAACTTAATCAATTCATTCACCCCTTAAGCATTAATGTCAAATAAGATAGTCCCAACATTACTTCCAAATCACATAGAAGTTGAAGGTTATGAGTAGCTTGTGAAATGGTGGCAAAATTATGATGCATCTCCAAAACCAAGGCTCTATATTCATTTAACATTTTTTTTGTTGGGAGTAACATAGAAATCCACTAAGTTTTATTGCTTATATTAAGCAATGATGGTTACATGCACTAAACATTAACCAACAATGGCTACTTACATTATAAAGTGAACAATGATGGTTGTTTGCAATTTGAAAAACATAACAAGATACAAACCTTAATCCTAGATGACAATGATTCAAGTCAAATTATAGCTAAACAACTTGAAGTAAGAAGAACACAACTTCAAATTTTGATGAAAGCAAAACAAAGTCACAACAATGTGCATTGTGTAATGGACCATGATGTTTACAATGTGAGCCTTTAAGATAACATACATCAATCAACAATGACATAAAGGAAAAAAATGAAAAGGAAGAAAATTGAATCGTAAAGAATATTTTGTTGATATATTGCAAAATCCAAATTTACTAAAAGAATTCGATTTATATGGCCTCTGTCCCCACTCTTCCATTGACGACCATATGTAGAAGGATTTGTTAAACATATATGCACACTACACACTGTGTAATGCAATTGCACATTGGCATGGTGCACAATGCACACAACTTCACATTACACAAGGTTGTGAATTGTTACTTGACCCTCAATTTCCAAGTTTCAACTAATTTTCAAGGTTGTAAATTCCAAAATCAAACTTGAATGCAATGGTAATGCAAAAAAAGTAGAATGAAAAACAAGGGTTTAAGCTAAAGGATTAAATTTGGATTTTGGATTATAGTGGATTCTAAATCCTCAATGCTCATTCTTCAATCCTATTGGTTGCAAGCCACCACTGTCTTCAAGTTCCAAATTGCAACATCCATGAATCTTTAATCAAGTCTCTCATTTCAATGTTCACAATTTCAACGCTCACCCCAATCCCACCCCTTGCACAATGAATGAAAGTCTGTTTTTAACTCCAACATATGGATCTACATTTTAGAATCCTTGGCGATCCTAACTCACATTGCGATGGCATTGATGGTGAAAGGTTCTTTTTGGCGAGCAACAATAGTTGATGACAATGACTAAAGCTATGAAAGAGATTTTGGTGAAGGACAAAAGAGAGAGTTAAAGCATCAACGAGTTAGTTAGGCTGTTGACTTGTTGCAATCTGGCTCTCACTAGCTCTAAAAGCTCATATGTGTGACAATGATGGGTTTAAGGATGGATGGTTGGTGAACCATCCACCATTTGGTCTAGCCTTTTGATGAATTTGCCCTAAAAGAAAGTTTTTTCTCAGGGTTGAAGGGAGGAGCTGCCCATTTGAGGTCAAAATCTGGCAATATTTCACCACACACAAAGAAAAAAAAACGCCGCCCCCAAGACGTTGAAATGAAGTACTACCCAGACATTTATCAAATAGAACAACACGTCTTTTCTATTGTTGTCCTGCCTACTGCCCCTGCGGAGGAGTCCGGTGCACTTGCGGTCAACACTGAACAGTTGAGAACGGAACCAGGACCTCATTCATGAGCCCTCACGAACCACCTGAGCTGTCGACGTCTGTGCATTGCCAAGTGGGGAACCCACATGCGTATGCACGGTCGCAACGTGGGTAGCCTAAACATTTCGCCAAAATATCTGTGCACGCGGCCACTGCCGACCTACGAAGTAGCTAGGCAAGAAGAACCTGGTGATTTTTTCACACGCAATTTGAGGTCCACTAGAGGATGGAAGATGGCACCGTATGTAAGATCAAGAAGGCCTGGCATTATTATTATACCTTACGATTTCTGAGAAGTACTCCTTGTTGCACCAATCTATCTTTCTGCCATTATTTTTTTGGTTCTCTTTCATTCATTTCAATCTCTTTCTATTTTCAACACAAATCTCAGAGACATCTGGTAAGAGAATCAAAATTTTTTTCAAACCAGATTTTCAAAAGAGGACAGCAGAATTGAAATTGAATCATTTTAAAAGTACAACTTCATTGGCTCTGCATGTAAGGGAGAGATCTCACGCAAACAATCTGGCTTCCATTTGGTCCCACATTTTGAAAAATTTGGTTCAACATGAGTATGAACTATGAATTCTGGGGTTGGTAATGACTAATGATCTCTCAGAGCTTTCATAGTTTATTAGGAGGGCCCCCTTACATCTGGAAGCTATTGATTGCCTCCTCACAGAGGAGATCATCTGACGCTTTCTCTGCATGTGTCCGACATGCAATCAATAGCTGAGAGGTCATTGTGCGTGGTAAAGCCCTTGGACAGGGGCGTTACCAGAATAATAATGCCTTATTGCAGCCCTTGGCAGTGCCTTATTCTCTGGTAAGGCCCCTAATTGTGGGCCTTGCTTGTAACACATCAATGTTTGTTTGTTTGTTTGTTTTTTTTCCCAATTTTGTGATATAGCCAAAGTGACAATCATCCAAAAGAAAATTTAGCCAAATTTTGTTACAAACTAAACTCCAAAGCTTTTTTAAATAAAAAAAATCCTTCTATATTCTCTGCTAGCCTCCTGGAATAATCATAAAAAATTGAGGATGAGGATTTTTTCTTGAAATTTGTTGAATTTGGGCCATTTTGTCTATGAAAACTCCTTTGTATATATAAAATCGAAAATTTAAGCTGAAATTTGGTGAAAATTCACCCCCAAAAGAATCATTGGTTCATGCAATTATTTGGGGAACTACATGAAATGTTTCATATTTTAATTGTTGTTGATTCAAACTTGTCATAAAGCTAGCTCCACCAATTGCTTTGCACAACATATTTTGATTTGAATGAAGTATTAACATTTATATGTCAATTGGGCAAGTAAATGTTTTTGGGGCCAATTAATTGGCAAATGATCTAATGCTTGTGAATGATATCAAATAATAAAATGATTGTCCCTGGTTTATTGGCTATAATGATTCAGATAAACATAACTACAACCCCAAATAGGCTATGGGTGGGAGCTATTGTAAGGGTGCAAAGCCATCTCGCTCCCAAGGGGGACCCAATATATTGAAGAGCTTCATACCAGGATCAACCAACCCCATGCTCAAAAAACAGAAATACGAAAGGGATTACACAGCACTTGTGTGAACAAATGAATACAGAAAACATTGCATTAGGGCGGGGTTCAAAATCAAGAAATTAATTATCTTAGTTCTTTATGCTCTTTCCATATCCAAATTAGTCAAGTGGGACATATTGCAATTCATATTAATTAGTTGGGGGTGCCTCAGAAGTCCAACTTTTTTTTTTTTTTTTGCAATGAGCCAATTGATTGGCCCATCACAAAAAAAAGTTGAAATTATGGATGGGAGTATTTATTTATTTATTTAGTTAGGTGATTTAGTATTGTGATTCATATTAATTGTGCTCTCCCATCAAGGCTAACCTTTTCAGTTTATATACATGAGAGTTCAACTTTGGGCAAACCAAATATGATAAAACTGAGGGTGCTATTTGGTGTGATTGGAAAAACGTCTATGGGAGCAACTTGGGAACTTGATGGGAACATGATGGGAACAGCTTGGGAGCCTTCTCAATGGCTGCATGAAGCACTTATTTTCAAAATTGTTTGTCATCATTTTTAGCCTGGGCTAATGCCAAAGGGCACACAACCTGCGAGACACACACACATATATATATAGTCAAGTGAGGTTGCTTGCTTTGCCAAAGATGCTCTGCATTGGCTCTTGGAATAAATAGTACAGGACAAGGGAGATATAACTTGAGTGGCCAAGAATAGCTGCTCTCCATAAAGGTACGTTCACACTTGATGTTAAGTCAGTGTAAAATAAAAATCTAGGTGGCATCCTAGGTGGAATGCAATGTTAAATAGGTCATAACTTAATGTTAATGTGAATGCTAGCTTAACATTAAAAAATGCTCATGGTAAGTAGGTTTAAGTCCTAAATGACTAGCAATGATGTTAGGGGACTCAACCCTAGAGTCCCTAACACCAAGTGTGAATGCACCTAAAAAGTCTATGTAGCTTTTTTGGTCCATGTAGCTCTGTATGTGTCTGTGTGTGTATCTGGCCTCTAGAAAACGCTGTGCCAAGCACTCTGTTAGCAATCGAGCAGAATCGTTTCCCCACACGTTCACCGAGGTCCTTTAGAGCTTTCCCTTGTTGCAAGCAGAGCAGATTGAGGAGGAAGAAGGAAGTTTTGTTTAGAGTTTTGTTCGCAAAGCTCGATTTTGTTGACGATCGCCGAAGAAACAAGAACTTTGAAGAGGTCGGCACTGTTTTGTTTGTTTGTTTGTTTGTTTGTTTGTAAGGCAGGCACCATGTTGGGAAAGCCAAAACATGTCGAGAATATCTCCAATGATTTGGAAGTGGACGAGCTCGCTAATTTCGCTGTCACTGAGCACAACAACCAAACGGTTAGTCTTTACGTTCTCCGGAGAATTGAGTTGAGTGAGTGTGTTGTTGTGCCACAGTTTTTTTTCCATGTTTTTATCAATCGTGCGGTTTTGTTTCTGGTGAAGAAGAATGACGCGTCTTAGATTCGTGGTCTTTTGAAGAATGATGCTTCTGCAAGAAGAAAGTAGTTTTTTTTTTGGTCTGTCTTTCTTTTTGGCGTTTTTTTGTGGTTACTAAGGGATGATTTGTTCAAATCGTGGCGGAATCATGTGTAATTTTCTATATTTCTCTTTGTCTCGGAAGGGTGATGAGACTATGGAAGTGAGGGTTTCGAACATGGAACTATTATCCCTGTCAGAGGTTTGTTTACCAACTTCAAAATTTTGTTGTGGATTGGTTTCATGCAGAATACCCTGGAGAAGCTGACCTTCTCAAAGGTGGTGTCAGCCAAGAAACAGGTTGTGCAGGGTACTATCTATCACCTCACCATCGAGGTACAGGAGGCCGGCAACCCTAAGCTATATGATGCGAAGGTGTGGGTCAAGCCATGGGAGAACTTTAAGAAGCTGGAAGAATTCAAGCCTGCCCCCACGCATGCTGGGTTCACTACTGCTGATCTGGGTGTGAAGAAAGGTTGATTGATTGTTCCCTCTTTACCCTGGCCTTTGATGATAAATTACACAAGTGAGACAGCAGACTTGGTGTTGTTGTTTAGCGATTAGTAGTGTATGTAGTGTTCCTACATCAAAAACACACATACTGGAAAGTGTTGATGTTGAATCCTTCTTGTCAATGAAAACATACAATAGCTTGGACTGAATGTTATCTCTGCATCTCTCAAACTGGCAACGATTTCATCTAGACTTCAACGTTTTTGCAATTTTGTAAAAGGTGATTCAAGTTTGAAAATTATGATTTTTCAATTCTGAGTTGTCTTCTTGCGGAAACTTATGTTGGGTTTAGAAATCTGTTTTGAGAATTACTTTGTTTGAGCTTTTCAGTTTTGGCATGCTTTCTGATTAAATTTTTTCTATGTTCATGTCACCTATGCCTACCTCTTGTGTTTCTGTGGTTTAAGCAAACTGGATGAAGCATAAGTTTTCATCTTTCAGTCCCAGGCCAGGTCTTTTCGAGAAAAGAGTTGGAAGGGAGTTCCATCATATTGTTATCCCTAATAGTAGTGCAGTGTGACCTTTGCGCTAAGTTGCTCTGACAAGCTCTAAAAGCAGAAGTATGGTGGTGTTGGGTGCACATTTAGGAGTTTCCTCTGGCAATATTGGCAGTCATGGCCCTGCGCCAGGCTTGCAAACTGTGCCAGCAAATGACCCAGTGGTGAGGGAGGCTGCTGGGCATGTGGTGAATAAGCTGCAGCAGGGCTCTAACTCTCTGTCACCCTTTGAGCTTACCGAAGTTGTGTCTGCTCAAGCAGAGGTCTGTCCTGTCCCTGGATATTGTAATATCTAGGATAGCTCAAATGTGTCTTTTGCCTTGTGGTATTGGAACAAATCATCAACTATTTCTATCATTTTGTCTGTTTTGAGTTGTTGAATGGAGAAACTTTGAGCAAAGTAGTGATTTTCTAAAGGTGGGAAATCTAATGCTGTGGTAATTGGTACACAACTTTGGCTATTGCTGATACCCAATATTTGTTAGAAGTAGTTAATGGCAGACAATTGCATTGAATGATTTTTTTCTTTGGAAAATGGTTATGTGTTTGCAAAACCTCTACATATTCTCGCAATTTCTATGCAATCTTGACAAATTGTTAATCTGGATTGAGCTGGGGAGGAATGAAGTATGTTTCCTTTTTGGTAGCGTATGTAATGACCAATGCAGTTTCTGAAGTGTCATTCACTCCTCCAGTTTGAGTATAGCAATTGGAATCTGAATATTAGGAGCATGTGGAAATTGGGTCCTTATGAAAGTTACTATGTCTCTTTGCTTGGGACACTAATTTGAGCTCTTTTTGGCAGCCGGGAACATTACTTGTAAGCTTGTATTTGAGAATTGTTTTTGTTGTGAAGGAAATTAATGAGCTAACTTGGTGAAATTTCTGTCCAGGTTAAGGAGGAGATAACAGTTTTTGAATTGGTGGTGAAAACAAAAAGAGGTGTGAAGGAGGAACACTTCAAATCGGAAGTACAGAGAACAGTAGATGGAGTATGGTCTGTGAAGGGTATATCTGCTCAGTGATTCTGTTCATATGCTATAATTTGTTTATAATTGCTGGTCCACCACTGCAAGAATCAGATATGATTAAGAGCAGCCACTTCAGTTCGCCATTACAGTGTTATGATCACTGATTACTTCTCTTTGAGGGGTGGGAACTTATTCTGCAATCCATATTATTTCAACACGATTTGAGTGCATGCAGGTGTAAAGACTGTCAGATTTCAGTAGTTTCATTGACAATTGTTGGTGGTGAAGTTTGCTTCTTTTAGAGGATAGGCAATGGGGATATTAATAGTTGAAAAGAATGTGGGAAATGAATTCGGTGTGCAAAACAAATTGTTGCATTATTATGATCAGTATTACTCGGAAAAATTGACCAACTTCAAATTTTTTTCTTTCACTTCTACTTTTTTGTTCTTGAAAAGAAGGGGGAGCAACTCCAAGAACTCTGAGCCAGAAACAGGTGTAGCCATGGAAATATGCACATCTAGTAACAATTCTAGTTCAAGAATTGGTCTATTATCTAAATTTTTTGGAATATGAAGATTTGGTGTTTAATACCAACAATAGTCTATCAACAACACAATAAATTTAATGAGTTTTTGCCATCCTCATAGTTACAATTTGCTTTAGTTCTCAAGTCCAAACCCTCCTGCCATTGCTTTGTGCAAACTTTGCTGTCATTTTTCTGTGCAAGGTTTTTATTGCACAATTTTACTGTGTCTTTTCATGTCGTTGTACTGTGCGTTCTGCCATTACTGTGCCATAGACACCTCTCACTTTGTTGCACCATCACCTTTCATGTTTTTCCATTCATCACACCACCATTCCAAAGCGACATTGTGTTTGCAGTTTGCCATCAACGATTTCAAAATTTTCAACTATGGAGAACTCTCTCACAACGTGAGACAAAATTCAATGGAAACAACAAGAGGAAGGGAAGAGCATGTTTATTGTGAAACAATTAAGGCAAAATTAATACTTCAGTGATGTCAAATAAGAAAGTGAAAATAATGCGGTTAGCATTTTCCTGTCATTTTATTCCTTTCCAAAAGGTTTCTTTTACAATTTGATTAAATTTTCAACTTACCTTTTCAATTACATGACAATGACACTATAGTTTGTGTGTTGTCTATAAATCCCACTTTGGGCCACCAAAAGTGACATTTCAGTTGGACATTCCATATTTTGGAGAGAGGCATTATTACGATTATTTTTTACCTTGTAAATCATACACTTCTGACTCAAACACCTTGAATGGTCTTTTAAATGGTCCACATGCCATGTTGAGAAGTTAGGCCAAAATTTTGTTCAAAAGATGGATTGGTCAACTTTAAAGAGTGGGTGAATGACATTTAGGATTAAGCTAGGAAAAAAAACGTT
>Ga0116228_10005963_pt1 | contig 10885 bp, 4 predicted proteins | sample S1TSphfallax_2_FD_89694 | JGI IMG/M metagenome (GOLD analysis project Ga0116228, IMG submission 89694) | Host-associated microbial communities from peat moss isolated from Minnesota, USA - S1T2_Fc - Sphagnum fallax MG | ecosystem: Host-associated > Plants > Peat moss > Unclassified | place: USA... | reverse complement strand
TATTCATTTAGGCTACGTTAAATACATAGGAATACAAGTTAAGCATCTAAGAATCTAGGTTAACCTAGGTCACCTAGCCCATCAACTTAAAATACAAATTTGAAAATTTGAACCAAAGTTGTGAATGTAAATGATTTTAGATTTTACATTAGGTGTAAATGTTTAATATCCATTTTTTTTAAATAAATTTTGATGAGACATATGAACATCAATTTTTTATTGTATAAATTAATAAAGGCCCTAGTATGTGCCATAATTGTTACTCCACATAGTGAGCAAACATTCGATTTTTGAAAAGTTATCACGTTTTGCCAAGGAACATTTCATTTTCTCCAAACCTTCCCCCTATTTTTGAAAAAGCCCTTATGATCTTTAGGATACGTAGGCTAACATCCCAATCCCTTGAGTTTTACCTTAAACTTTTGGCACAATTCAACATAACATGATAGTTTCTAATGGGATTTTTTGACCTTGAAATCATGACTTGTGATGTCCTTAAAGCTAGTCCAAGTTATGGATAGAAGATGAAGGAAGGTAGTTTGTTTTGTAGTTATGAGATCCAGCAAACTGGGATGCTTCAAATTGTGTTCTTGGTGTCTTTGGAAAGCTCTCAATGAGGAGGGGTGCATGATTCCATGACATTTGGACTTGTTGTGCAAAAGTTCTTGAATATTGAATGATTTCTTCACTGAAAATTAAATTAAAGCATAGCTGAGAATTTCAGAGGAATTGGAATGTGCTTTTGGTGTTGTTGGAAAGATCTTGATGGGCAGGATTTAATGGAATTTATTTGATAAGATTTGGATTCAGAATGTGGGAGATATTGATTTTTAAGTGATTTCTGCCACTGAAATTCAAATAAATTCCCAAAAACCAGGTTTTGGAAGGAAAAATCAGTTGAGGACGTGGTAACACTTGGGCCAATGGCACAGGCCATACTAGTACCTTATTATTACAAGGAAATTATCACAAAAAAATTTATCACGACTAATTGTAGTCAAGAGTTTTTTTTTCAATTTTGTGAAAAAAAAGATTTGGCTAATTTTTTCGAGAAAAGAAAAAGAAAATTTACTCATATTTACATTAGGGTAAAAAAAATCATATTTTTCTCCTTTTTTTTTGTTAAGAAGGACACTATTTAATTGGTAGTTCTTTACAAAACACTTGAATTATATTTATCTTAATCCTTATAATAAGAGACCTAAATTATAATGCAAAATTAATCCTTTTGGGGAAGGTTGACTCAGTGGCTTCTTTTGTGGATGCTTAGTCAGCAGGGTGGTCATTCTATCATTTTTGTAGTGGCTTTTATCTATTATGGTTTAAGGCTTAGGTTCTAGTGGCAAAAAATTGGAGGCATATCTAGCTACTTCAACTTTTAAAGCCTTCTTTTGTGTGTTGGCCACTTAAAAGGTTTGCAAGTGTTATGTTGTTTTGCCCTTGTTGGGCACACACATGAGTTACAAAGATTTGCTTGACCCATGACCTAAGTCAAGTAAAATTCAAATTTCAAATCATCACATGTTTAATGATGGAACTTGTTGCAAAAAAAATGAACAACTTTAGGAATTAGGATCAAATCCTATGTATTTAGGCGTCAATCGTTCTACAAACTTTCTTCTTTTCCAAGCTACTATGGTTTCATCATCTTGGAAGGTCTCCAAAATAAAAGAATCCTACTCAAACATCTTTACACACAAATGTAAGCATCTTCAATTGATTATGCAACTTATTTATCAAATAAACCAAATGTGCTAAAATATCACTTGTCTTCCACATACCCTGAAACTTACATCATAATTTGTTTAGCAAGCTTGAACCATTCAAGCATCTTCAAGATCAAAATTTGGTTAGCTCCCAACCTCAACCATGATCAATGGAAGGGATTGCAATCCTTTCTAATCCATCTACATGATTTTCATGGGATTATTCTTTTGGTCTAAATGAACAAATATGTTTGATTGTCCAAGTCTAAGCCATCTAGCAAAACATCACATGTTTTCTAAAGTGTGAGCCCAACATTTTTGAATGTTGCAAAATGGTCCTTCAAAGTGGCTAGGCGATACTTCAAGTTTGCTTCAACATGATGCTTCACCTAGTAGTGTGACATCATGCTTCACCTAGTAATGTAAATAAACAACGCCCATGGATGTCATGAACTTCACATTTTGGAATTGTCATTGTAGTTCAAAAAAGGTGAAATGTTGCTTTAAAACATTATGCATTCACTCTTCACATTTTGTTCCCATATGGTTGGAAAAACTATATCTATCTGCCATGATTGCTAATTTTCATCATGCAATCATGCCAACTCAAAACCCACACAAGGTACACACCACACAAAGTCAATGTTAAATCAACTAGGAATCAGGTCCCACACTAGTGGCAAAACTTCATTTTAGATGTTGATAAGATTGTAAAGGACAACAAACACATCGTCCTTGAATGTGATTTTGGTTGCATTGTGTTAACCCCATATATCCAACTATATTAGCTTCATAACTTCAACAAAATCCATAGGATATATGTATTATTCTTGTAACATTTTGACTAAACCATGCAATAATTCAATGGTATGAAAAAATGGAAGTCATGTTAAATATGAACATTGAACAACCTAGTGATGTTGACCTTGGATACATCACATGCAAGTCAATCTATTAGCATTTGCATGATGAAAGGTTTGTACTTTGCCAACACCTTTGCATGAAATAACATTGACAACCAATGAGTCTTCATGTTCTCTAAAGGATGTTCAATGCCTTCACATCCAACAAATCAATGAACCTCTTAAGCTCAAGAGGTCTTTTGCCCAATTGAAGGTAAATGCACAATATGGTGGTTCACTTTTTAAAATAATCGTATTCCACAAAAGTCCACGTTCTAATGTTAATTTTTAATTTTCTATGGTACCATTGGTTAAATGGTAATAAAATCCATGTATTAAAAGCAATAAATTCCATATTAATAGGATCCCAAGTAAAGATTCCAAACATATGCACCTTTGGAAAAAGAAATTAAAAATGAACGAAAAACAACAATGCTATAGATTTATGAAAATACAAGGTAATTTAAGGCATTCAAAAGTTCATAAGGAGAATTTTGCTATGATTCTTAAGGAACTTTTTCACATAAAAGTGTATTATTTCATTTTAACTCATATTCTAAGTCACTATAGATAATTTTGAATAAAATTTAAGATGAACTTTTGAATTTTCTATCATTCCAGTCAACTGATCAATCCATAATTTTGAACTTCAAAAGTCCATTACTATTAGCATATGAACTTTTTATCAATAAACAACTACACAAATATCTTCATAATAAAGTTGTTAGTTTACATTCAACTTCCAATTAATAGATATTAAAATATACTACTCACCATATGCCTTTGAACAAGGGGTACCCAACAAAAAATCACCATTGTGACACCAAAAGTGAGTCACCATACCTTGCATTCACCCTGGACAAAATATGAATACATTTTAGTTAGCATTTTTTTTATGTTGTCAATTAGTGTCCAGGTTCATCAAGTCTTCATAATCAAATTAATCCTATGTACAATGCAATGTAAAAGCACAAGAAAAAAAACTCGTGTCACATTTGATTTAAATGGTGACTCCACATCATCACAAAAACATATCTTTTACACCCTTAACATTGTGACTACAATGATTAACATGACTAAAAGTACTACTCGAGTCCAATTTGATCAAAGGGGTATTTATTATTTGTTTTGTCACCTCTAAAATTCGGGTATATTTGATATGACTAGGTTCATTTCACATTTCAATCATGTCAAACATTACCATTTACACATGTGGCATGTCATATCGAGGCATACAATATTGTGATTAATATACATCACTCCAAATGCAATGTGGTTTGTGACATGTTACATGTGTTAGATTTAAGTCATTTTCGATAATGTTATTTTGAATTTTTGATTTGTGCATGAAGATTTGAAATGGATTCATGTTTATGGTATGTGTTGACACAAGTTGTCACAATTTGAAGTTATTTGAAGTTGTAATTAGTTGGATAAAGACTTAGCTTGTGTCTGAGAAGGATGACCTTTCCAACGTGATTTGTAGAACTTCAAGTGGCATTCCTATAGCATTTTAAATCGTTTAAAATGAATAAGAAATAAGAAACTTATGAGGTTTGAAAGTAGGAATGGTCCAAAGAAAGAAAAAACATTTTGTAACTTGGAAAGCTTATATTTCTTATTTTTCTTCTTGTTAATTTTTAATTACTCCTTTTCTTTTACACTTCAAAGATGATTGTAGGATATTTGTAATAATTATGATTACTTAATGAAAATATGATTTTAATATTATTATCTAATTTAAACTAGTAATTAACTTAGGATGTTTGTGTACTCGTAGGTTAATTATTGTACCCTATTTACATTAATATTTTAACATAAAAAGTAAATTTTTAATACATAATATCTATTGAGTATATATATAATTAATTATCATTATAATTATAATTATTTTTAAAATAATCATGATTATTTATAATAAAATTTTATATTATCATATTGATTGATTTTAAATAAGTTTTTTGTTTAATCAAATTTACATTTTCTGAAAAAGATTCCAAATAAAATAAAATAAAATAATTATACTTGCCAAATAAAACATTTAAATATATTAGAAAAATAAAAATTGAAAACTCACAATACCTTTTTAAATTGTGGTTTAGTTTAGCTTAATTTAATTTAACATAATTTAGTTTAACCATAATTAATTTAACCTAACTTATTTTAGCCACTATTAGTTTTAGCCTACTTTTGTTTAGCCATAAATATTTTAGCCTAACTTAGTTTAGCCATATTTATTTTATCCTAATTTAATTTAGCCATAATAAATATATTATAATTTATTTTAGCCTAGTTTAATTTATTTAAACCATAATTCATATATTTTAATTTAATTTTTCCATAAATAATTTAGCCTAACTTAATTTAACCTAATAAATTTAGCCATAATTATATTAGCCTAATTCAATTTAATTATGGTTAGTTTAGCCTAATTAATTTAGTTTAATTTAGTTTATTTTAATTTAGCCATGGTTAATTTAACTTGATTTAATTTAGCTTAATTTCAATTAACAATAATTAGTTTAGCCCAACCTAATTTAGCCACGGTTAGCCTAAATTAGCATGGGGTTGACCTTAGTACTAGAGGTACATAATGCTATTATACATAGCCTATGTAAATATATTAAATATAGTAATTTAAATATGTATAAATTTAGGCCATTCTTTTTATGACATGTGTCCATGTTGTACATATTTAGTTGCACGTCAATTGCACACACAACCATATGGCCCAAAAATTATACAATAGCAAATTTGTAATTGCAAACATGATCAAGATAGTTGTGAATAACAACCAGTTGTATGTTAGTTGTGTAGTGACTGTTTGGAAACGACAATATTTTTAGTTGTGTATGCCACTAAATTGGATTTAGTTTAACATTTTATATGGTTTAGATGTTGCAAAGCTTAATATACTTCATATTAAGCTAATATAAAATATGATTCAAAGTGTGACTTTAACATTTCATGTCCAATTTTTCAAAACAAACCAACATAATTTTTTCCCATTCTTTTGTTCAATTTTTTGCAAAAAAAAGTTTGTTGCCAATGTTCATCCATTTTCATTTTTCATCCATATTTTCATCCATGAATATCATTTATCCATGAACACATTGCAAAATATCCATCCACATCACCAAATATTTTGTCCCATGTGTCAAATAATATTCTTCAAATATTATGTCGATGTCAACAAAATATTCGAAAATGGATTCACCCATGCTCACTTGTTCATGCTCACATGCTCACACTTTCACAAAATAACATCCCTGGTTTACTTGTGATCTATGCTTGGTCTTTTAGTCACTGTCATCAATAATATTTCAAGTATATTAGTTCTTATAGTAGTAGCTTTTAGAAGCTTCCCATAACAATAGTAGTTTTTCGCAACAACTATAATGTTATTATTCCATTGGTAAATTTTCCAACAATAATAACTTCCCATGCATAACTTTTCTAGTAACAACAAAAACTTCTTACATTAGTAGGAGTTCTGGCAACAATAATAGCATCCCTAGTAGAATAGTTTCAACAACAACTTCTTGCAATAATTTTATGAGTAGTAGGGTCCAAATTCTTTAAGGTGTACCAAACTTTTATCACAATGTCACCATTTTTTGTACTCTTTTACCTAGTCTTATTTTACCATATTCAAGACACAAAATGAATATATTGATGGAATCTAGAATTGTGACATTTTAAGATTTTGTATTGTAAAATATTTGACTTTTTTTATTCATTAACATTGTTGGGGATCCAAATATAAGGGAAAAAAGGACTTTGTTAAGGATTTGGTCCTTTTCATTATAAATCGTACACCTTAAAGGATTTTCACCCAATAGCTTTTCACGATAATTTAAGTTCTATTAGAAAAATCTTTTAGGTGAACTTTTTTTTCCCTTTTCGTCTTGCATATTGTAACTTGATTTAAGTTAGTTCTAAAAATGTGACTAGAAATTTTATTCCCTTTTTTTTGCATTGTTGAAATTACAACTGCAAAACAAGAAGAAGATTTCACAACACTTGAGACTTCAAGCCAATTGTCAAATGAAGATGAAATGCATATTTCTTTGTTGAAGTTAGTCCAATTTTCCTCCATTTAAGGTAATATTTTCTTCATTTATTAATGTCAATATGAACATTTAAAGTTCTCCTATTAGGGATATGGGTTGAATAAAATCCTTGTTGATTTTACACAACTAAGCCAAGTTTTGAACTAGTGATAGTTGCAAGTATGTTCCAAGGGCATTGTTTGTTATGAACAATGGGGATTTTCCTAATTGTGACCAAGTGCAACAATTAAGATGTAATATTTGCTTTCCACATGTTGTATCCCTTGCTTTGATTGAGGGAAAAACAAAAAAGAAAGGGATCATTGCATGCAACATTCATTTTGAAAAGGCACGTTGAAGCTAAACATCTAAAGCTTTTAGCAACATATGTTGAAGACCTTGCTATTGTTGATGACATTTTAGGGTCACAATCAAAGGATGATGAAAGTTGTAAGGTTATATAGCCCACCAAAAAATGCACAAAAGTAACACCAAATGTGATTTGTATTTTTTTTAGAAGTAAAACTTCTTGCAAGAAGCAAGATGAAACTCAAAGATTATTTCTAGAAGACTTGGTACTGTTCATGAAAAAATGGTTTTTCCCTTTAAACACGTGTGGATGTGTAAGTTAATTTTGAAGTTGGATTCTAGATTGATTTTCCCATTTCAAAGGACATGCTCCAAATAGATCCTTCCAACTAGGGTTGCACATTATTTAGATTTGCACATGTGACTTCAACTTGATGCCACACCTATAATTATAATTTGATTTGTGGATGAATGGGGGTAGTAACATACCTTTGCTCTTGTTATAAGGTTTTTTTTTTAAGATTGGAAGCTTCATCATGTCACAAATGTTTTTTTTTAACTAATGATATTAAAGGGCACAAGTTGAAAAGGCAATTGAAGGCCATGTTCGAAAACTTTGGCCTTATTTTTTTAATTTTGTGTTATGTGAAAGATGAGGGCATCAATTTGGTGAACATGACCTCAACTTTAACGTTAATAATTTCTTGTGAGGCATTAAGTTTCTATAATCCTTTTGATGGTGCATGTTTTCAACATGCCATGAACAAGGCAACACAAGATGTAACAAATGATGACAAGATTTCCAAAGATAGTGCTAATTAGTGTGAAATTTGCACAAATGTCCCTCAAATCTTGCATCGCATGGCCAAAATAATTAGGTTTTTTTTAATCTTGATTTTCACATTGCAATGCAAGCATTTGGAGTCTATGAAATGTACAATAAAATCAATCTTTTTTTTCCATTGTGCATTATAAGCAAGGTGACATGAACATGTCAAGAATTTGGTTTGCTTGAATGTAAATTGGCAACTGTAATAAAAATGCATTTTGCATCCAAGGTCGCAATGTTTTAAAAATGCTTGGCCTATCAAGCTGCAATTATCATGTGTTAGAATCAAATCAAATAAAGGTTTCAACAAACAAGATTTCTTCAACATAAACACAAACAATTATTAAAGCAATTTGTGAATGCATTTTTTTCCTATCATGACAACATGTATAGTTAGTCGACACCATGAATATTGGCTATTGATAGATTGTTTTTTCTTGGCAATCACATTGTATTTGAAACTTTCCAAGAAAAGATTAGAATTGTAGGCAAAAGTTGATGTTATTGAAAACATGGACATGTGCACCGAGATGAAACAACTTGGTGCCAACATGTAAGAGCAAGTAACTATTGTTTTGAAGCCCTTCCTTGATTTCCTAGATTTCTCAAGGCATTTTAAAGCTCACAACATGGTTGCTCTTATGTTGGATCTTCAATTTAACGACCTAAGTTTAATGGTAGACTATGTTGGCCATTTTTTTGCAATTGAGATTATTGCTACATATGACAATTAGTTCCTCCTCCCAACCCTCAAGACCTTATAACAAAATTTGCGTGGATGGTTGAATGTTTTTCCAAGTGTCGTGCAAGAAAATATATACAATACTAACGTTATTTTAGACTAGGAGTATCTCAAGATGAAACCTATTCAATGAACAAGTGTTTTTTTTCTTTTTGAAATCAAATTGTTTTCTTATTTGCACATTTCAAGCTAACTTATAATTTGGGTATTATGTATGCAAGTGCATGTTTGACACATTTGATGTGTTGTTGGAAGATCTAAAAGACCCTTTTCTTTGGTGGTCAAAGCATGAAGGGCAATGTTTTATAATTGTTTATTCAACTAAAACAATTTGAAGCAAACCTAGTTGTCAAATTGAGACAAAGATTTTTTTTTAATTACAAGGATTCTCCCAAGCCTTTGTAGTATCAACTTGGTTCAAAGAACTTGGATTTCCTAGTTCTCATTAAAAATTGGCATGATGATCCCACTATTAGTGTTAAAGATAATGGAGGACTTAAAGATGTGGATGAGTTTGGTGAGGACAAGGAGGACATATTGAATGTGATGAATGTTGAGTTTTTTTATGAGGTTGAGAACCATGTACATGATTGTGTGCAAAATTAGGACTTGTATGCATGATTTTGGTAGTATTTTGTTCATAATGCACACAATTTTTTAAAATTTTGATTTAATTCCTATGCCTTTATTGTCACTTTATAAATATTTCAATTCAATGATCACATTGGATGTTGTAAATGCATATTTTTAACCTTTCATGTGAATGAAATCAAAATTTGCATGTTATGGCATGTCCTTTATCTCATTTTTTTGGTTTTTTCCCTTTTACTTAGTTTTTGCACACTTGCAATATTTTATATGACCTAAAATTTCCTATACAATTTTACACTTACACTACCTAGCATATAAATAAAATTCCCTAAGCCATTTAAATATGAAATGTAAGTCCTAAACCTTATACATGCACAACATTGATCTAAATCAATTATAGAATAAAATACTCAACAAATCAAATCATGTTATTGAAAAAATTACCCAATAAACCAAATCATGTGTGTGTGAATTTGTAGATTTAGTAGGTGGGATTTGGAGTTGCAAATATTGAATATCATAATCATACTTAGAAACTCATGTCACAATTGTCACACCAATTATGATCACAAATAACAATATAAAAGCATTGAAACATTCTTTTGACAACAATATGTAAAAAATACCCAAAAAGTAAATTCTAACCACAACTAGTTCTTGTTGAACATAGTTATTTTATTTTTTCACAATCACATATGTCTATCTAGCCACACATTAGATCACCTCTAATCAACTTTTGCATGAAAATAATTGGCCACATGGATTGTGATGCAAATTTTAATAGAAATTTGAATTTAAAAAAAACTAATTCAAATCCCACCTACATGCTTGTGAAATTGTTTAGGGAAAATAAAAAAGCTCAAAATTAAATTTTTTTGCTAATAAATTGGAGCAAGAAAGGTTGGGTGGCTCTAGATGAACCTTGTGTTGATGGAATATGAATGGTGGATGTAACACTAACTTGTTCAATGTAATGGCTTACCATCCAATTTGATAATTTTGTAAAATCGCATTGAATGGATGTAATGTGATTGTCAAAAATGGACATGAGAATAATCAATGAACTTCCTTTTCAGGTTTGGTTCATAAGAAGAGCTAGCCTTTAGGAGCTACTTGGGAGTTTTAAAACCCTAATAAAACCCCAACTCCCCAAAACTCCTTAAGGAGTCCTATAAAATTCTAAACCCTTACACTATAAATCTTTTTAAATGAATGCTTATAAATCTTTTACAACAAATGCCTTCAACAATCCAATTCATGGGTTCTTCCAATATTCAATCCTTCATTTCCTATCAAAACACAAAATATCAATTCCAAAAGTTGATTGTTGATTTTAAATCTTCACCCTTTTGGCCATTGCATTATGATAGGTCACTATGAAGACTAATGTTAATTTTAGCTATGATTATGTTCACCATGGTTCCATTTGGTCTAAAAAGTTGAACCTTGAATGTCATTTAGACTTATGAAACATTAAAAAATGTCCCAATCAAGGATAACCTTGTAATTATGAAAAAACCTCCTAGCTAAGCTCAAAATCCATGGATTGAAAGTTGATGGTATAAGGGATCTTACATGTTGATCATACCTTATCCCACACATACTAATTAGCTTTGCACAACCATTCCCAAAGAAAATGTTAATATATATTGTGAAGACTTAAAGGTGGACTTCATGGTTGAGGATGGACATACCATATGTGTAAAGTTTGTGAAGGATAACAATGATAGGTTGAAATGAGCAAGAGAGGGAGG
>Ga0116228_10005962_pt1 | contig 10885 bp, 5 predicted proteins | sample S1TSphfallax_2_FD_89694 | JGI IMG/M metagenome (GOLD analysis project Ga0116228, IMG submission 89694) | Host-associated microbial communities from peat moss isolated from Minnesota, USA - S1T2_Fc - Sphagnum fallax MG | ecosystem: Host-associated > Plants > Peat moss > Unclassified | place: USA... | reverse complement strand
TTATTTTATTATTTATTTGTAAATCAAATGTTAATTTACAACAAATCAAGTAATGATACATAATCCATAATTTTGTGGAAGTTTAATGTTTATTCATTTTTATATGTACGATGTCATAATATATATTTAAAATTATAATAATTATTCATTAATTATTAAGGTACACATAAATGGTTTTTGTATACATGAATGATAACATGTATGATGAAGTTTTTTGTGCATATAAATATTACACTTTAATTTGAAACTAAGTTTTTTTAAAGTCTTGAAATATAAGTCAACTTAATAATGTGTATGTTCAATAAATGCATAATTCATAATTTTTATGTAAATTCAATTTTAGTTTACAATATATCAAGTAAGGATATTTAAGTAAGTTTTTCTGGAATATGTTCAATACACGTGTAATTTATTATTTCCATGTAGATTAAATTTTAGTTTACAACATATCAAGTAAGGATATTTAAGTAGTAGTTTTTTGGATTATGTTCAATACAAGTGTAATTTATTATTTCCATGTAGATTCAATTTTAGTTTACAACATATCATGTAATGATACATAATTAACATTTTATAGAATTTTGATTTTTTCCATTAGTTCCAATTATTTATTCATTTATTAAAATTCCTTATTTATTTATATATAATTAAATTATAAGAATAAATTGTAAAGATACTTAATAAATTATCATATAATTTCAGAAATTATTGTTATTTAACACTAATATAATATAAAATATTATTCTTATTTAATATTTACTTACTAAGACATTTAATAGTTCCAACATGTTAGATAAAGATACAAATAAAATGATTCAATAACTAGCCTAACCTAACTATTAGTTACAATATTATTATTAATGTTTCTTTTGTAGTTGTAGTCAATTATTAATTATCACAACATTATAATAATTACTGTAATTAAAATATCATCTAAAATTTATTATTGACTATTTATATTTGAGTTAATTCTTTGTTTTATGAAATTTTAATAACATTTTATAATGAATTTCGAATAAAAAATCAGTGCTAATTAATTATTTAATAGATAAATACATTTAATTGTTGATTTAAAAATAATAATCATCATTGTATTATTTAATAAGTGATGATAATATGTTTAATTATTTAATTATACAACTATATGGTTAAAAATAGTCGATGAATAAATACTATAAGTAATTAAGGTAAGTAGCTAGACCTAGGCTAAGTATATTTTTATTTGAGGTCTAGCCCTAACTAAGCTTAAACTAGCTTGTAGAATTAGATTACAACTATTTAAGTTGCAATTAGGTTGTAATTGGGTTACAATTAGAGTAGACATCAAGTGGTACTCTATCATCAAACACTCTCAAGTTTCCCCTCATTTCAACACCAAATTTAATATTTTTTATGTCATTGGAAGCGCAAAATAAAGAGCTATGAATGTTCTTTTAACCTCAAAAGCATAGGAACAAAGTAGAAAACTCAAGAAGAAAAAGAGTGATGTTTTGTCTCAAATTTTGTTTCTAGACCCCCCTTTCCTTCCAGCAACTATATCTTGTTCATTTTTCATTCATTTTGAGCAATTTCAAAGGCTACAAATGTGATACCTTAGAATTTATAAAACTTGTTTAAAGTGAATTTTTTTTAAAAAATAGTTGAAGAGCTTAAGCTTCAAAATCATACTAAACATTTGTAAAAAAATCCAAAGCACAACCCCCTTCACTTTGAAAGGGCATATCTTGCTCATTTTCCATTAAATTATAGCGATTTTTTATAGATTTGGACATGCCAAGTGGAGGACTACAAAATTGTTTTAAGTTTCAAAAGGAACAAACCATGGACAAGAAAGTTATAATGCTCCAATATTAAGTGTTCGGTGATAGGTGTATTTACCCTCGGTCACAACTAAAATCTTTATCCCATATTGTTTGGTTTCCATTCCATGAATCCAAACTATATAAAGGAATGCACTAGGATTGTTGGAGAACACAATAAACATGAAAATCTAATAGCCATTTGGGATGAGCCAATAAAAAAGGTTCAACCCTAAAGGCTAAACCAAATGAAATAGGATTTCATTTATTAATTGCCATGTGGTTTAGGTCTAGGCCTAACATAGGTGCCTATATCTAGCCCTAACTTAAGCCTAAATTAAATGGCCTATGTTTAGGTTTAACCTAGGTGCTTAGGTTTAGACCTAACCTATGCTTAACACCATGTGGCTTAAACTATTGATGTGGATGTGTCATGTGTCATTTAATTATTTGTTGACCTCAAAATTATGTTCATGCCACGTGTCATTTAAATATTCGTTGACCCCACATTTTATGAATGTGCCACGTGTCACCAAACCAATGGCCAAATGTTCGATTTACATAGTTGTAACATAGTTGAAATGTTCAACTTACATAGTTGCAACCTAGTTGAAATTGTAATTATATTTTTGGCCGATGTCATGTTTAGTTCATGGATGAACTTCATCCATTAGTTGAATGTAGTTGACAACATCCTTCAACTATATTTGGTAGAGCAATTTTCAACTAAATTGACAAGTAATGGCATGTACTGGTTATTGTTGCGGTGTAGACATGTGGCATACACTTTCAACAATAATTCCACTTTCAACTTGTACTTTACAACATTTTTGGTTAGTAGTTGTAAAAAATATTTCCCAATTGTAAAAAATAAATTGCAACTATATGTTTAATTTTTGACTTTGTTTATAATTGAACAATATTTGAAAACATAGTTGTAAAAGGGCGAGGGTTTACTAATGAGAAACAAGGTTGAAACAATTTATTGTTGGTTTCTTTCAAAACAAATTAACAAATGAAATGTTCAAGTCACAATTTAAAGCCATATTTCATATTTCCTCAATGTGAAATATATTCAAATTCTATAACATCTAAATTGTACAAAATGTTAAATTAAATCCCATAGACCCACTAAGAGGTACGTGCCAATTTGAGCACTAAACTATTCACAACCAAAAGGCATGTGCCCATTAGGAACAAATACAATATGAAACAACCCACAACACTAGTTCAAGTTATTTTTTATTTTCATTCACTCTCTCAACCTCTTGTGTCTAAACCATTCTTGCTACTTGCATAATCAATTTGCATTTTTTTCTTATATTAATTATTTGCCCAATCTGTACAACAAGCCTCTATTTTACAATGGAAAGAAGAAAATTGCCACCAAATTTCACACCAAACACATTGGAATCAATGATTGAATATCAATTTATCTCAAGCATTTTGGATAGAATATGTGAAATGATAACAAAACCTTGGGAATGTCCAAAAGATGACACTTGGTGACTCCCCCTCGAGCATTTGCTGGAAATCGGAACATGGGGAACATAATGGAAAAGAGCAATTGAAAAACAGATGAATGGGCGGCTTGGCAGTGGGCGAATGCGAAGATAAACAAAAAAATTCTTGCAATACTAAACAAAATGTAAACATTCTAAAGGAGTATATGGAAGACTGCCACTAGGTAATGTTTACACATGCCATGGATTTTTTAAAGAATGTGCAAGCTTGAAAAAGTTGATTAAATTTTATTTTTTCATAAGTTTATGCAATAATTTGTCGATAGAAGATTTAGTAATCCTTGGAAACTTGCTATCAACAAAATTATTAAAACCTCAAAGATGCAATTCCAGGCAAGTGAGCTTGGTTGCCATAAGATTTAAGGAAGTTTTACAACAATTAGTGAATAGTTATATCACAAGGTCGACCCCAACACCATGAAACGTGTTTGATAGTTGAAAGAAATGATGAATCAACAACTGAAAGAGAGAAAAAATACCATTATTTGCAATAAATTGTGGAACAATACAAGTGTTAAAATGAATAGTGGTTGAAATTGAACATTGAAATTAATTACTGAAAAAATCAACTTGAGACAAAACATCATAAAAATATGATAAACAACTACTAAAATGTCTCACAAGCACCACCAAATTTTGATATGTTTCCGATGGTAAAAAGAAGAGACTTCAAGACTATAGATGTAGATATGCAAACAATCATTGAATGATGGGGATATTCTAATTGCTTCCAATATTATAAAATATATGGGATGGTGATTAAAATGTCTATGACAAAGTTTCTAAGTAGCTAACCATGAAAACAATGTACATGTATGGAGGATGTTCACAAGGAAATTCATTAGGCCATCAACCTAGCCACATGGCTTTCACAGGGTGAAAAAAACAACAAATTAAATACCTCCAATATGTGTAATCTCTAGTTCCAATATTTATAACACACATCAATTAAGATATAAACATGTTTAGATTGTTCACATGATTGTTTAATAACTCTCACTAGACATATTTAAAGATATCTTGTATATCCAAATATCAATTGAAGTTTGGAAAATGTTTTTAGTGTTTCATACTCGATACGAGGGTCTATGTAGGAGTGCAATGAAGTATAAAAAAATAGTTGCCAAAGGGCATGAATTGGACACATGACATGTAAAAAAGAATGCAAACAAACAATGGCATGAAACCACTAGGCCCAAGGGTCAATGAAGCGATCACCATTACATGTTACACACACCATGCATGACACAAGTAGGAAACATAATTGCTTTGCCAATTATAATGTTTTAGTGTAGTCAGCCCCATCCAAATGGTCTAAAGAAAATTAGACAACTTTGAAGAGAACATTAAATGTAGTGATTTAAGAGCAACCTTATAAAAATCTAGCCTTTGGGAAATGTTTACAACTTGTAACATTACATAATTTAGTATCTTTTGGTGAACTTCCAAAATAGTAATAAAAGAAAACAGGCTTTGAGTTGAATTGTTCATTTGCACATGTCACAATATCCATATCCTAAGCACTTTTGTCGAACACCAAAAGATTTCGAGTGTTACCCATCAGTAGAAAGAAAAGAGTTGAAGAGTATAGATTTAAAATTCCAGGCATAGGTTGGGTATTAGGCATCATTTAACCACTTGCAATATTACAATATATACGAAACAATGATAAAAATGTTTTACTTGGAGTTTTTGAATAGCTTGTGACAACCTCTTGGAGACAATCCATGGCCAACACAACCGATAAATCAAAATTATAGAATGCAATTTCACAAGTAGTGTGACTACTTGCTTAGATTTCAAGTTGAAAGAAGAATAAGCAAATCAATCTTACTACGAAAGTGGATGAGGAATGCTTCTAATGCAAAAGATGATGCATATGAAACAAAAGTATTCACTTACAATAGAGAGTTGGATGTTCTAATATGGGCCAATTTTATTACTAGAATCGATGTGGAAGAGGAGAGCTCCCCACCATATATAAAAGATGTAGTGAGGGACTTAGAAGAGGAGACGACGAATTTGGTGGACACCACCCCAACGACTACACCATAGTTTGCAATGAATTTCCATGAATTGAACGACCACCAATGGCACCCGACTCAACTCAATATGTTTGAAACAAAGTTTGGTGATGCATTTGAAATTAACAATAATTGTAAAGCATAGCAAGAAAAGTTAACAAATCCTTGTAGATAAAGTTCATTGAGGCTATGATGCACAAAATATATATTTTGTATGAAGAAAATGCTTTTTGCAAAGATATGCATTTTTTAATTAACACAATAATATGTTTACTATCTTTGAAAATAGCTAATAAAAAATGCATAGGTTAACTAAAATAGATGATACTATTAATTTCAAAACAGGTGTCACATTTTGAGATATTTGACAAAAGTGGTATTTCAAATTTTGCATTTGATTTCCTCTATAATAAAAAAGATTTAAAATAATTGATTGTCATGTACAAGGTACAATAAGGCATTGCATGAGTAATATTAGAGGATAAAAAAATAGCTTGGCAAGATGAGTTGGATTGAAAAATGACAACAAATATAAAGAAAATATATAATGATAAACATCCATCCAAACATCATAAAGAAGTTAAAAGAATTATGAAGAAAACTTTAAAAATTCTTGCATTGAATCTAGAACACTTGACCTCAAGCTACCTTCTGCAATCAATGGTCGTAGAAGATAGTCAAATTGAATGCGACGACCACTTTAAACCAAACAAACCTCCATTGCAAAAGAATTAATGATGGGAGGAAATCAAATATGCATTTTGTAGCAATTTAAACCGTTGAAAAGTTGAAAGAACGTTGTTAGAAAGTCAAGAAACATTCCACAAGCTTAATCAAAAGAACTGTGGAGACCATTGGCAGAGACTTTATAGTCCTATTATGGGAGCTTCAAAACAATAAATATGAAGAATTAAAATGAAAAGGATGACATAACAAAATCAAAAAAACATTTTCAAGATGTGTATCAAGCAGTGAAATATTGCATCGAAAGAGCTAAACTTGGTTTTATCATAAAAAATGAGGTGGAATGTTTAAGTGAAATTATCAATTTATCAGAGACTTTACATTCAAAACACACGAAAAGGTAGCCATTGCATATAAATGTCATCATTGAAAAACATTTTCTTGAATTTTTTGAATAGGTATATTTCAATATTAATTTTGTAAGGATTGATAGCCATGTTTAAATATTTGTGCATAAATTGAAAAAGAGGTTATGGAACATATCAGAGAATTCAAGAAAATGGAAAATCAGAATTTTTCCTACTGATAGAATGAACTTGTTGGTTTAAATGCCACATGAAAAGGAATCAAAAGAGTATTTCACTCTGCCTTAGAGCTTGGATTCACATTGGAAGATGTTGTGAAATGGGAAATTGGATGGCATAAAAGACTCAGAGGAACAATTTAATGAAAACATTTATTTCAATGTACAAAATAAATTGTTACAATATGGGACAAAATAGAGTTGATGAACTCCTTGAAGTTGACCAATGATCACTATTTTTGCAATCCATTAATAGTAGTGGATTATTCATCCATTATTATAGATAGCTTCATAATACCTCTGAACTTGTTGCAAAAGAAAACTATATTTGAGATTTTTTTAGGTTTTGATTGCCGTGAACAAATTTTTTTAGATTACGTAAAATATATATTTCCTCACACCTTGTTGATTTGACTCCAAATCGAACAACTTGAAAATGTAACTAGCTTAGAAAAGTTGTTTGATCAAAAACTAAAAAACTACCAAAATTATTTACAAGACTATTATTCTTTTATAAAGAGGCCACATGTATAAGATGCACAAGAGAAAGGATATTTTGAAGAATTCATGCAAAAGGATTCGAAGAGTTGTCGCTCTAAGAAAAATAAATAAATGGAAAAGTTGTGTCTTTGTTAAGTACAAGCAAAGTACAATCAAAGGAAAAAAGAGTCCAAAAACATCCTAAACACTAGCTTCTCTCACTTCATTATTAATGAATATCTCAACACCAGGATGGTAACGGGTCCTAAGCTCTAGAGACAAGGGGATGGTACATAAATCCGCCAATGCAATTGTAGAAGCCTCAACGTATGAAGGCAAGAGAAAGTTTTGATGTAGACTTTAAAGGAAATCAAGATGTGCAAAGAATGGCACATGTCATCTTCTTGATTCGTTGGCCTCTCTATAGACAAAAACTAGAACATTAAAAAAAGCTAAAATCGTTGAAAATTTTAAGTTACATAAGTAAAGGGATATGGTTAGATTTACTCATAATCGAAATTAATCCTAGTTTTTTTATGGATGGGAGAATTGTCATAAAGGTTGAAGACATGCTTAACAATAGTCTTGCTTGATTATGCATCCAAAAGTGGCTTCAAAACTTCATCTAAGATCTCTAAATTACACTCAAGTGCAAGGATTAACCTCCCAAGTGCCCGACAAACACGAATACTATTCCTTGTAAAAATAATCAAATAAAGAAGTTAGAAATAAAAAATATTGTTGAAATAACTTGAAATCCAAAACAATAAGAGAAGGGTGAATGCAAGCACATGTCTCATAATTAAGGTCCACAACTATAGAATTTGGTGGCGAGCAAACATTGACGAAAGCTTGCAATGTGATCACATGGAACTCCTTTGCCACCCTAAAAACCCATCCAATTTGGGATCTAGTCATTGAGGTCACATCGATGTAGTTGTAGAGGACATCCATAGCTTCAAGATTAATACCCCTCTCAACCAATTCAACAAAAGGGGCAGAGAACTAAAACCTTGAGGAAAACATGCACCTAAAGTTGGATCCCTCACAAGAAAGGTGACACAACCTACAAGAGTCTACAAGAAAAAGGCAAAATTCAGGTCAATCCTAACTTTGAATGAAAGCAAAATGCAAAGACATATATGGATAAAGTGAGATTTGTGGTCCCCGAGAAGATGGATCCTCACCACTCATTTGGGGGCTTGAATTTACAACAATCCACTTCATGCAAACCTTCAACTGGTAGGTTTCCAAGATGGAACAAAGTTCCTTCAACACGCGTGGGTCATCAACATTCATGATAATGATGACCCCTTTATCAGATAAAAACTTGTTTGCAAAAGCCACAACATACTCGATAAAATTATCCATTCACTTGCTTCAAGGAGGAATTAAAGAGAGTGGTTCAAAAATGTGCGAAATCAAAAAATTGGATGGTACATCTACTAGAACAAGGTTAACCTTGTTCTCATAAGACACTTGAAAAACACAAGAATTTACAAAAAACATTTGGCCAAATTAATGCAAAAACAATTCACAATGAATCCAAATAACATACAAGAGAAAAAAAAAAGTTGTACAAAAAGTTGAAATAAGCTTTTGGCATTCAATTTTTGGTGCCAAGCATTGGGTTTGCGGTTTTCAACTTTCAGTGTCAAAAGTTGAAGACCCAAAGGATTGGACTCTACGTCGTCAACTTTAAGCACTAAAAGTTGGAGACCAAAATTTGAATGCTCTTGGATTTCAACTTTTAGCATCGAAAGTTCAAGGCCCAAAGCTGGGTGTTCTTGGCCCTCAACTTTTGGTGCTAAAAGCTAAAACCCATTAACTTTTAGCAATCCACCGATTCCTAGAAAAGAAAAATTTGTCTTGACAAAAGTTGCTTGAAAAACCTTAATCCAAAGTCTAAACATCAAATTGTGCAAGGAAATACCTCCATGTAGTCTCTAATGCCTGAATGCTCATGTAGCCATGCCCAAGTCTGGATCCAAGAAGTAAGAATTGAAGCCCAAGAGACATTCATTAATTTCACAATTGAATGGCAGTCCATAGAACTAAAAATCAATAAAGGAATGAACAATTGAATTCTCTTCCTAATACTTAATGCTCTTGCACCAAGGGTAGTTTGTTCTTGTTGTCTTATTTGGTGCACTTGCCGAGGAGAAGAAAACTCTTAAATGTCTACAATCACGTCATTTACATCGGTTGGGTCTAATGGAAGTCATTATAATTTCTTGAAAAGATGCCACGGCTAAACCAAAATCTGCCTCTCTATGGGATTGAGTGGGAACATCTTCCTTGTCCTACATTTCTAATCTGAACTCCTAAATTTATCTTTTTCCCCTCCTTTGCCCCCTTCCAATCTCTTCTTGCTTAGTGTCTCCTTCTCCAAGGCTCCAAGTCCTTGAAAAAATCTTGACTCATGTTTTTCCTAAATCTCAAGGTCTAATGGAGGAGTGTTTCCCTTCAAACAATCAAGATACTAACCACAATCCAAGAAATGTGGAGATGTCCAATCTTTCAACATGTCCTTCCTATACATTGTGTTATATGTCTTTGGATCTTTCCATATTTCGAGGAGTCTTGGAATCTCATATATGGCACCCCTTTGAGAAAGCACAAGATAGAAATACTTATAGTGGTCAAAAAACAAAACGAAGTTAGTGGTAATGAAATCAAGATGACATTGGAAGATTAAAATGTAATTGATAATGGATGATACAAATGCGAAATGGCTAGATAAAAAATCACCTATAAACCACCCGTTGAAGGGCTTTTGTCCCACTGATTTGTTGTTGCTCCAACTTATTTATCTGAATCCCATCTTTGGACTTCAACTCCTTGAAGAAACAAGTTTCCTAAAAAAAAACGTCTCCATTCTTGAATGTAGTTTGATAATGTAAGCAAAACTTCAAACTCCAAAAGCTGAATGGAAATATTATTGATGGTGGTAGAATATAGTTTATGTGCTGCCACCTCCAACTATAATATGTTGAATGTTAGTTTACAATCATTTCAAGGACAAAAAAGAAGAAAGTTTCATATGGGTAAGCATTTACCTAAGACCAAAAAATTGCCTTATGAAGCCATTTATCAAAAGTTCCATTCAAGAATTCATGTTTTGGGAATTTCATTGCTTCTTTCAACACACTAGAATGGTTCTAACGTTTCAACCAAGATACCTTTACTTCATTCGTGACTTGTGTAAAAGCTATAATTTGTAGCTTCTCAATGAACATTTTTGGCTTTGACTTCATATCATAGTGGACCTGAATATGTTTCAAGAACTCAAAAACCGGGAGCAAGGTCGCAAATTGGCAAATGTTTTGTGAAGGTGGAGGTATGATCCTTCTAGACCTAATCCATCACCTTGTCCATAAGTGCATGTAGTTTAAAAGGTGACCTCAATTTTTCATCCAAAACTTCCTCATAATAAAACTTTATGACAACGTCCACTCCTGAAAGCTCACATTATTCACCACAAAGAATAGATTTTTGTAAATCACATGTTTTAATTTTAAAAATTGACAAATTCAAATGGAAAGACTAAGCAAGAATCAAACCTTGTACATATAGTCATAAACATTATCTAGTGACGCACTCCCAACTCCTTGAAGGACTCAAATGTGAGTCCAAGTGAAAGACAGCGGAAGAGGGAGGAGTCGGGATGCGCTCCCTAGCTCACAACACTTTGAGGGGTAGAGGGGCGTGTTGGAGCTCCGGGATGGGACTAGGAAGAATTGACAAGCTTATTCACTCACACGGGCCTGCACACAACCCACACAAAGTGGT
>Ga0116228_10005961_pt1 | contig 10886 bp, 5 predicted proteins | sample S1TSphfallax_2_FD_89694 | JGI IMG/M metagenome (GOLD analysis project Ga0116228, IMG submission 89694) | Host-associated microbial communities from peat moss isolated from Minnesota, USA - S1T2_Fc - Sphagnum fallax MG | ecosystem: Host-associated > Plants > Peat moss > Unclassified | place: USA... | reverse complement strand
TTTTTTTTTTTTTTTTTTTTTTTTTTTTTTTTTTTTTGGGAGAAAGAAAAAAGAAATGCAAATGATAAGAAGAGAAAATAAAATTTCATTTGATTTTGGAAAAGAAGAAGAAGAAGAAGAAGAAGATGGGTTTGGGCTCATATAGGTAGTTCGGCTTCTTCAAATATAAATAATTTGGTGGTTCGTTTGTTGGAGAGGAGGTGGAAAGGAGATGGGCAGATAGGAAGCTAGGAGGAATACTGGTGAAGAGTCTTTGCAATCATAATGGTGATGGAGAGCAAATTATACTCCTTGCTTAAGGTCTTGTGTGGCAGATTATGTCAATTTCTTAACCACATTATACAACATAATCTTCTAGTGATGATCATACACTTGTGATCAAAATATGTCTGTTTGAATATGATTTTTTTCTTTAAATTGTTCAATCTACACTTCTATGTCACACTTCATTGTTGCTGTGTTTACTTTGCCATAATTATTTTGAATCCTCTGCATTAAATATTGTGGTAATAAGTTTCACCTTGATTCAATAAAATTCTTTCACTTTGCAAATAGCAAAGTTCGAGAATAAAATAATAGTGGGTAGAGGGTGAATGGAGTAATCAAAGATAGGGTCACTTTATGGATTTCTCTATTGGGTCAAAATTCAAACCAAATTAGAAGCCTAAATCTTACACAACTGCATACTAAGTCTTTTTCCCTATGGCAAAAACCAATAAATTCCTAGAATCCAATGTCACAACTATGCATGTATAGCACATATCAAACTAGACTCCATGATGGGTTAGTCCTAAGTAACGCCCACCAAACTCAAGCGCATGCTGTGTGAAAGCCATGCAAGCAATGTTAGGCATATAGATTAGTGTTGGATAGGTATATTGATTTTAATATATCAGCCGGAGAAGGGGAAATTCAAAAGTTCATAAAATATATCACCCAGGTAAGGTAGAAGTAAATGATGAACATTCACCCTGTTACAAAAGTATGGCACATTTTTAAGTGAAGAAAGATAATTTACTTGTGCAATTGGCACATGTTTGAACATGTGAAATTTGAAACATACTATCAAAAAAATAAAAAAGTATATATAATCAAATCAGTCAATAGCATTAACAATATCTTCACTTTTTATAATGACAAACGTTAGTAAAATTAAAGGGTTTTGAAGAATATACGATAAGAATTTCATTCAAGGTAAATAATGTAATGAGTCAAAATATAATGTCAATAATAATAATAATAATAAATAAATAAATAAATAAAATTATTCATCATAATTTGCAAATCCATCATAGCCATATGCATTGCAAAATGTGAGAATGCATATATGCTACATAATGAATTTGGCATACACCTTACTCCTTCAAAACAATTACCCTCCCTTGGGTGAGGGTAAACCTCAGCTATATACTAGTTGGGTAAAATAAAGACACGGTAAGTCTGAAATACTATATACTCATGGGTATGTCAAGTTGAAAGATGACCTGCCCAACGCGGGTATAGATCGCCATATTAAAATCACCAAGCAACAGCAGCTGCAAAAAGTGTCAAGTGCCAAACACTTCATCTCCAATTATTGGTGCCAGTAGATAACTTATCACCAAACATATAATTTGGAATATATTACCTATTTTTTGTTGCTTATGAAACCCAATATTCAAATATGATATGTATTTGAAAATTTGTGGCTTGCAACTAATCGATATAATTTGAGTTCATGATTTTCCAATGTGCAGTTATTTTGAATATTTGAATAACCACAAGTCTCAATTTTCTGAAAAGAAATTAAGAATCAAAGAGCCACACAGTTTCAGTTATTTCCAAAACCTCAAAGAAGGGGTGTTTTCATGAGAGAATTAGCCAAAAAAAGAGAGAAACAGATGGTTTTATATACAGTTGTTTGAATTTTAAAAAGAACTTAAGAATGGTGATTATATATCAGAACCAGTTCTTTGAATTTTTTGGGAACTGCAGTTATGAACCTTAAGAACCACCACCATCATAACCTGGGGGTCTTCTACCCGTTCTTATTTATGATAACCACCCAACATTGAGAAAAACCCTATTTGCACACCCCATCATGCACACTGAACAACAGCACCATTCCAGACCTTTTATATGCACAATTACTACTTCATTCACAAGAAACCCAACAATGTGAGGATGGTAGGGTTTAGGGTTTAACTCACACAAACAGTTTGCGGGCTATAGGGGAATTGGTGTACAATAAGGGGAGAAATTGCAATTGATAATGTCCCTATACCCTAGCTACGAATGTGGTAGGTAGTTACACCAAATCTCTAGTGCCCATTATCTGTTGCCTGGAGAAATGAAAAAAACCCCATGTTCTATATTGATAAGATGGTTCTAAAGAGAAAACCCTAAAATATATGTAGGGTAATGCTGCAGGTCTTACGGAAAGTAGTAGATGTGCTGCCGCAAATTTTTCAATAGATGAGATTATGCAAGGAATCACAAGCGGATCATCTATAAGGCTAGAAAAACTATATGGAAGATCCTTAAGAGATACCTCCAAAAAAATGGAACATACTATGGGACATGCTATTGGAAAAAATGGAAGATAGGATATGACGGTGTCTCCCCAATGCTCTCGTTTCTCTTTATACACTATTGTGCACGTGATCATTAGAACATTTGTGAATGTGTTAATTGTGCTCGGGATTGGAAAGAAGCCCGACAACCCTAACCATTGGTCAGTACCTTGTAAGGCTTTGTTTTTCTATCCTTATTCTTTTTTTAGAAAGGGGGGGGGAGGAGATGCTGAATGGTTGGACCTCTGTGATATAATTTTTTTGTGAAAATATTTTCTTTTTTTTGTGATTCATTTATTTTTGAAGAAATTTTTTTGGGATGTAAAATATATATATTTCAATAAAAACAGATATTTTTGTGAAATCATTTTTTTTCCAAAATCTTTTTATTACTTTGTGTAATGTGACCTACCAAAATGTTAGAAAAATAGCGACCGGGATTTTTGTTCCCAAAAGATTAGACACATTTGGAATGTGAGTCTTTGAATATTTTGGCAGTTACAAAATCAATTATTTGGACTTGCTACTTTGTGGGGGCCAGGAATTATTATTCTAGGTGATTCTCTTTTGCAACATTTGATATATTGGCAAAAGATGGGGCGGTAGCCAATCCCCTTCCACACTCTTGCTCCCATGGAGGATATGTTTGGGATTTGGAATACAGGTCTCTCTTCTTCATTCTAAGGATATATATAACACTCGTGAAGGGAATTAGAAGGGACAACCATTCCCTGTAATTCTGTGGGTCCTTTTGGTGTGGATCTTTTTTGTTTATCTTTTGGGATGATGGGATGGGGGAGCGAGGAAGGACATGGCGGTGAGTGGGTATCATTGTTGGGCGGATATCACAAATACCTTTGGACATCACTTGGGCATCACCATGAATGATACCCTGATTGAAAACTGAACCAGTTTTTAAAAAATAACAAAAAAAAATCCAAGAACTGGGTAAGGTTTAACCCGGGTCAAGGTCTTAGGGTTTAGTTGTCATAAAAAATTAGTACAAGTAATGAGAAAGAAGTTATCAACATCAAACTTAATTATGTTTCTATGCAGAATGGAACAACGTTTTATTTACTAGATCTTGTTGATCATTCATAGATCATGGGTTTGAACTTTGGAAGTGTGGTGTTAAGCCAACCTAATTTAATTAGGGCTAAAAACAAACACACTTTCATCACTAGACCCACATCAAAATTTGCATGTCAAGTCTAATTTGCCTTGGGAGATGGGAGATCCAAGGGAGGGTTAGTATTTGGTGGTAGGTATTTATTAATGGTAGGCCAGGTCAAATGGTAATGATTTTGGAAAGTTTATTTTAATTGATGGCCAACATGCTTGATCACATGTCATTCTAAAGTTGAGGTTGGGGTGATGACCAATCAATTAATGATTGTTGTTATTATGGGAATGTAGGCAGAACCGCATCCCCTCTTGACTTAAAGCCTTGACATCAAAAACCAATTTTAATGTATTTGATTTGGTTTAAGGTTCAATGATAACAATAACATTAAAATGCACCTTTCAAGGGTTATTGAGTGTCAATTTCATGCAACAAAGGGATTCATTATAAGGCACAATCACCTACTCAAGGAAAGACAATTCATCATTTGATTCAAAATTAAATTATTTGAAAACCATTCATTGACACACATTGTGGGACACAATGGAGACGTGAAGTCCACATAGGTTTTTAGGGATAGTGAGAACCATTAAATTGGATGACTTCATTCAAAAACTTGACTTGTGATGTGACATCCAAAAATGAGGAATTTCACATTGTTCACCCCCTTCATGGCATGGAAAGGTATTTTCCAAGATTTGGAAGGACCTCCCATGGATGATTACCATGAGTTTTGACATCATTTCACCCAAGAAATCAAAGCATAGTGCCTTCATTGGTCTCCAAACTACATGTTGGTCACATTTGTCTTCCACACCCATTTTGTGACAACCAATTCATAGATGACCATTCCAATTACATATTGATTGCAACAATCTAGGATTTGTAACCACATTTTTTCAAGTGGATGATGAAGGAAAAAAAATTATGGTGGCCTATACTAGCCATTCCAACAATGAAACAAAAGCCAATTATACTTCTTACAAAAGGTCACCTTGTGGGCATTTGGGCCATGGCCCATTTAAAATGTTACTTAAATGGTAATTCTTTACCCTCATGACATCATCAAACATTCAAATGGCTCATGGATTTTGACATACTCATTACTAAATTGGTTTGATAGATCTTAGGGCAAATTTGTAATAACAATTTTGTAGTTGCACACACAACCAATGTAGTTGCAAATGGCACCTAGTTGCACATAGTTGCATAATGAATAGTTGCAAATGACAAGACTTCTACTAGTGTCATATTGCAAGAATATGATTTCCAACTTGTACATTGGGCCAAGTTAGTGAACCAAGATGTTGATGGTTGAGCCAAAACCCATGTACAAACCAATGGGATGACATAGGAACATTTTGACATGGGGAGTGTCATGAACACCACTTTCATCTATGGATGGAGCTCATTCATATGAATGTTCATTCATAACTTTCAATTAATTCTTAGTTGACTCATAGTTAATTCACAGTTTATTCATAGTTCATTCTTAGTTAAATTTAAATCAATTCATAGTTTGCTTGTAGTTACGGAGCCTCTCAAAAAGCTTCATTAATTTGAGGTACGATCTTGTTCTATAGCCTTGTTTACATTTTGCTTATTTCATTACAATAAATATATGTTTGTACTTGGGTCTTGCACATTTCATATTCTTGGTTTTAGCCTTTGTATTTTTCTTTTGGTCTTTTTGTTTTGTGTTTTCAATTTAGACTTAAACCCCTTTCATAATCTATTTTGGTAGTTTTTGTGTTTGTGATAGGGAAATAGATGAAGAAATGGTATTGGGTTGGCATGCATCCATATATTTATGCTGGCCATGGAAATAAACCATAGACCTATAGATCAATGAAATGGATGATTTGGAAATTAATGAAGTACTATATAATGTGAAAGACATCCAGGATGGTTTCCTAATCATGTCATGCCTTTGCATCAGAAAATTAAGCAAGAAGGGGGATCACATATTCTAAATTTGGAAAGATAGAAAAATTTGTATGATGCCACTAATTTCGAACCAACAAGAATGTTTGGAGTGTGATGCACTTGAATATTTGGGGCATTTTGAAGTGCATTGTACCCATAACTTGTTGCAAGGGCAATATTGGTGGCAAGAGATGCACACACATGTGCAACATTTCATTGCAAAATGTATCAAGGTAAGACCATCTTTTAATGCACCTACACCTAAATTATAGCCATTATTAATCATGGGTTTGGGTTATTAATGGAGTCTTGATTTGCCATAATCATTACCTTTCACCATTCATTAGAATTAATATGTGATGATGATAATGGAACATTTCCAAAATGGATTGAAATTGTTGCATTCTTAAACAAATATAATGAAAGAGCTGCATATGCATTTTTGGATTGCATATTAAGTGGATTTGAAGCTCTCGTAAAAGTCTTGATGAATTATAGAAGAAAATTGTTGGGAGAGTTCCAAGCTCTCTATGTGAACAAGCCTTGATTGATCAATGGAATACCTCCCAAGATGATCTGGAAGCAAACCAATTGGTGAAAAATGTGGTCCAAATAGTCAAACATGGTTTGTGCAAATTTGGTTTACAAAAAGGCCACCTAGGGAATTGGGAACTTCAATTCCCATGGTTGACCATGGGGTATTGATTTAATAATAATAAATTAATAATGTCATTTTCCTTGTATTTCCTTTTGTTTGGCCATGGTGGATTTGCATGCATCAATTCAACAATATGTGACCACAACATAGACCTTGATAACCCAAATACGTGGGTTTAAGCTTTTGAACAATGCATTAATTTGTTCAATTGAGCCATATTGCCCATGGGCTTGAAGATTTGACCATGTAGCCCAACACCATGACACCTTAAAGTATGCAACCATTTGAGGAGGTGGATGTCACCCAAGAATGTTGCAATGGTATGAGCTATGGGATTAATGTATTTGCAACAAATTGCTCCGAAAACATTAGATGTTATGGTGGGGCAAGTGATTTTTAAAATGCAAGAAATATTGCCATCTAGAGTTATAATTTTGGAGGGCCAAGATAGACAAGTTTGGAAGGATCATGTGCAAACTTGTGCATTGTGCCACTTAGAAAACATTAATGGACATGTAAATATGTCACTTATGATGATACCTTGAGACTTACGTTGCATGTTGTGTGGACATGCTAATGGTGCATCAATGATGAACTTGTGCAATAAATGTTCAAAAGGGTGGGCACATGGGGTGTTTAACACCTCCTTTCAAAAGGCTCCAAATGGATATTGGATATGTTCAAAACACCTTCACTGAAAAAACCTTAAGCTTACTTACTTATGTGTAATACAAATGATTGACCACATTCATGGGATGCCAAGAAATGGACCTTGATTGGAAATGATGAATTGTAATATGACAATTAACGATGGACCAACAAGTGCACTTGCCCACTTGGTTCACAATATTTTGGTAAATTGAAAGACATCATTGAAGATAAGCAAGTTTATGGCAAGTCAATTTGAATATTAATATTAACTAGTCAATCATTAATGGGACCTAAGTACCACCTAGGGGACAATTGAAGACCATTCATTAACCATATTTGGCATATGATGTTACGATAGAAGTTAATGCTTGATTCATTAACACATGACCAATTTTTAACATATACATAATAAAAGCACTATGAATTTTGTTTTAAAGCAAAAACAATGGTGATGTCACCTACATCACTCACATATATTTTTTCTTCTTCTCTTACATTTTTTTAATATGTATATATTTCCAAAAAATAAAAAAGTTAGTTGAATTTACACAAATTGCAAATTTTCAAAACATCCAACACTTGGCAAAAAAAATTAAAAGAAATGGCTCTACCATGAGAAGCTTTGTCCTAGAAATAAGGTATTCTATTTATGTTGTACTATGAATTCAATTTATATTGGATGAAAGTTTGTTCATTTTATGAAAGACCATGAATTATTTTTTTTCACATTTGTACTAAGAAATAAAATTGTTTAACCTTCTTAGAATTCATTATGGATATTTAGAAATTGAAAGCATAGTTCCATTGTCTTTCCTTTAACCATAGAAATGAATATAAAGTTGTAAATACTCATATTGTTGAAAAAAATCCAAGTTTTCCAAACTTGAATAATGTAGAAAATCTTTTAGCAATGTGCATGAGGTATTTCAATGTTTGAAACAAACATCAATATTGAATGGATATAATTGAAATGGAAAGATTTTTATTCTTAGTTTCATTTTCATTTTTTAAGTTTAAGAATTTGGCAATTTTTATATTTGTTTTGTCACATTTTGGGTTTAGGTTTTTCATGAAAGGTGTTCTATTATGGTGTTTGATGAGTGTATGTGTGGATAAAAAAATTGTTTAATTTCTTTTTGTCTTGTCATTAATATTTATGATTTTTTTTACACATGGTCCATGAAAAAAAATGTAAAAATACAAATTCAAGCCATAAGGTGCCAACATTTTGGGAGTAATTAATTAGGTGATAAATACAGCATTTACATCCATATAATCAAAAACCTTAAATTTTAAATAAATGGAGACATTAGTGGTTTTTTGTTGTACATTGGAAGTGTGTTTAGTGATTTGAATGCAATATAATTCAGTTTGTGAAAATTTGACCAATATGTTTATGTTACATTAGACTTGCATTCAATTCCAAGGACATTTGCCCATCTATGGTTTAATTGAGATCTAACTTTTGTGGTGCTTTCACTAAATTATAATTTTAATTGGAATTTATTCATGAAATTTAATAGTTCTTGTTTTTTTTTTTGCTTGGTTATTATTATTTAGAATGTCAACTTAAAAATATTTCATAATGATGATTAGATAATGTTCAAAAGAATGTTGAATTATAGTTTGAAGATTATTTAGGAATATAAAAATTGAACATGAATAAACTTTATACACACATACAATATGTATTACTTTTTGTGTATTAATATTAAAAATTGTTGCTATATATTTTGAACCATCAATAATTATTGTATTGAAAGAATCTAAGTGCATGTGTATGTCATACATCATCATTGACCCATGACCATCATGGATTGAAATATATGAATACTTCAATGAATTTATAAATTTGTGCACATTTGTTGATGCATGGTATTCTTGTTTATATAAGACATAAGGTACGAAACATTTGAAGGTTATGATCATGATTGATGATTTCATAATGTTGGTGTAAAGAAGTTGTATTCAAGGCTTATGTAATTACATGATAACCATGTAAATTTATAAATTGAACAATTAATGGTATCCAAGTTGTAATTATTTCCAATCTATTCATTTCTATATGTATTCTTGGATCTGCATAGAAATTTTCATGTTGGAAAGGAGCTAACAAAAATAAATTTTCTTTTGTTCAAATGCGAAATATTGTTGTATATATGATTGTGATGTACCACCTTTTATTTCTTTGATGATAGGTTCAATTGGTGTCCATTTTGATTCAATGTTGTCATAATAATGAATATATTTTTCTTTTGTTAGTGTTGCAATTTTAAAATTTTGAAACATTTTTTATATAATGGTTTTTTCATAATATGATTTGGTGTTTTAAAAATGCCATTAATCCATTCACAAGACCATCATATGTTGGATAGTTACTAGCACATAATTCAACCAACATATCTATTTTTATATGAATTATAAAATGCAAACTTGTAGTTTTACTTGAATCATTCAAGAGTTTGTAAAATGGTGGGCATGATTGATGGTTGATGTCCATTGCTTGAAAAAAAATGTAGGATATAATGTGTTAGTGGGTGCTATCACAATAAAACAAGCCAAAAAGGATGTCAAATGGGCCTTAAAAATAGTCAAGATTGAAGAAACATTTATGTTTTACCATTTAAAACCATGGCAGTCATGGCAAATTGATCCTTTCTTATTCATATGAATGTCAAGGAATTCAAACCAACAATCCATTTGATAAAAATTTTAAGTTTAAATTTCAATTTAGGACCTTCGAAAATGAACACCCATTGTGTAAAAAAATCAATTTTGCAAAGGACTATCAAAAGGACTCATATAATAAAACAAATTTGATGGGAAAACAAATAAAGAAGATAAAGGCCTATTAACCACATTCAAAAAACACTCATACCCTAAAATATGTGAAATTCTAAAACTTTAAAAATTCAAAGAACTTTCCAAAATTGATCCAAAATTTTAGAATTTCAAAAGTCCTTTAGCACATATAAATGGGGTATAATGTACATGAGGTGTTAAGAATGTAGTTTATTATACATGAAAACATAAAATTTGAAAAATCGTTTTCTGGTTATGATTTGAAATTGTTATCATTTAAAAAAATGAAACACTAAATTTACAAGGAATCAACACATTTTCAAAAATTCATATTTATTCATATATATATATATATAATGTCATCTACCTGAAAAATTATATGCATTTATTAAAAAAATTGCAAAAAAATTTGTTCAAAAATTCATTTGTATGAAAAAAATATTTTTAGGCAAATAAACATGCAGTCCTTTTTTAAAGTAACATTGTTAGTTTGTTTTATCTTGTTTGCACCTTAGTGAACAAATTTTCATTGTGTTTTTGCAGAAGTTTATTTGTATAAAATAAATATAGAATTTAAAAATTGTTGGGTGGTTGTGGATTACAAATTAAATTTATAAATTGAATATCCTTTGTATTTGCTATTATAGTTCAAAATTTGTTCAAAGTTTGTATAAAGATTATATCAAACTATTGCATGACTTTATTTAGTTCATAACATTATACATACATTTGTTAAAAATTGGTGTTAATGCATTAACATTATCTTTGATATTTTGAAAGATCCAATTATCTTTCATAGGGGGTGTTTGATAGAAATAACTTATCATGTTAACCTCAACACCACCAAAGAATTTTTTTTGAATGTGTTTTATGGACTTTAACTTATTATCTGTAATATTAAACATTTTAGCACCAACAACTGATATTTCATCTATCACAACAAGTTGGAATTGTTCATATTGACATTTAAGCCAATTTAATGAATATGATGATAAGTTTGGTAAATTAAATAAGGATTGTTGGATAGGTATGTTTAATGTTGAATGTATTGTTAAATCGTCAATATTAAAAACAACTTTACTTGTTAGTGCCATAAATAAAGCCTTAGTTTTTGTTAAGTTAGAAGACATGTTTCTATTGTATAATTGTAATAATCCTTGAATTATGAACTTTA
>Ga0116228_10005960_pt1 | contig 10887 bp, 6 predicted proteins | sample S1TSphfallax_2_FD_89694 | JGI IMG/M metagenome (GOLD analysis project Ga0116228, IMG submission 89694) | Host-associated microbial communities from peat moss isolated from Minnesota, USA - S1T2_Fc - Sphagnum fallax MG | ecosystem: Host-associated > Plants > Peat moss > Unclassified | place: USA... | reverse complement strand
TGCTTAATATTTAAACACTTTTATATGGATTTTATAGCCAAATCTGGCTATATCTTCTTATTGCCACTTTGATGATATCACAAAATTCGAAAGAAAAAAAAAACTACTTTCCATAGCTTCCAGAAGGTAGCCACAAAAATTAAATGATGCTTCATTTCGGAAAAAAATCATATTTTATTTATAGCCAAATTTGGCATAACTTCTTATGGATGATTGCCACTTTGACATCAACAAACATAAGAATGGAGGCCAAAAAATTTACCCAAAAATCTAGAAGGGACGCTTAACTTTCTTAAAATTCAAATCCCAATTACAGCCAAATTTGGCTATATCTTCTTATGGATGATTGTCAAATGACTACATGACAAAATTGAAAAAAAAATTCAAATTTCAAATTTGGAAAAAAAACTGCTTCCCAGGCCTAAGCCCTAAACCCTTGGCAAGAGTAAACCCTAAATCATGGCGGGTTTCTAATATAATTTCTGATATTATAACCGTTGTTCTCAAATTATTGAAAAATCAAATAACCGCCTTCAACATCTATGGTTCTTTACCTGTTCTTTCATGAAAACTGTTGGTTTTTTGAGGTCTTTGAAATGGTGGTAACTGGAAAAAAGGGGGTTTTTTTTTTATTGGATTTTTCAAAGAACCAAAAAATGGAAGTTCTTTGATTATTTGGTATTGCTATAAATACAATCAGTGGTTTTTTTTTTTGGTGAAATTTTGCCAAATTGTGAAATTCAACAGCAGTGAGTGAATTGCATAAAGGAGAAAAAAAGAAAAAAAAAGGAAAATTTTGCCAAAAACGCAATCGTTTGTTTTAGGGTTAATAGCTTTTGCACCCAATGCTTGATGTCCATTGCCATCACTTGTGATGGCGAAATCTCCATTAGAGCACACAATCTCCCTCCATCATTAGGGAATTGGTTTGTTTCCTTGTTTTAGAAGCCATCTTTTGCCATGGCTTTCCAACAGTTGTTACTTATTCACAAGCATTTTGCTTTGTAAGGTGTTTGACATTGCAAACATTTTGTTGGATCTATGTAGGGTCTGTTGCAAGAAGCTCAATGCAACCAACATTGTGTTGCCACACCTTGCAACAACTTTCAAAATGGTGGCAAAAACCTATTTGGAAGGAATTGATTTCACACAACATTGAATGTTGAAGGACTAGTTAGTTGTCTTGATCATTTAAAAAATCTCAATAGAGATCTTGATTTTTAAGTTGTAACATTGTTGGTTGTATGTGTTGTAGGTTATGATGACCAGCTTTGAAGTGGACGTTGAAACAACATGACAAAAGTGCGAATATTGTTGGATTGTGTTTTGGTTTTAATTTTGTGATTTTTAGGAGATTGTCTTGAGGAATGTTTTTCTTTAGTTCTTTCTACTCCAATTGTGGATTTCATCTTCATTAATAAGTCCCTCACATGCCATGGCTTCAATCTTCGATTATGGTTTTGAATGTAAACACGCCTGTAAAGAACAATCATTACAATTTATCTTTGGAGTGTTACCAAATTTGTCAGGCCTTCTCCATTGCGCCTTGCTATGTTTGATGTCTCCTTGAGAATATCCCAATACATTGTTCTGTTAGTTGGCACTTGGCATATTTTTTATTTTTATTTTTCTCTAATTTCGAATCCTAAAAGGTCAGTTTGGAATTTCTTTAAACCTCTTTTACAACGGTTTTCTGCCCTTGATTGAATGTGCAATTTCTTCTCCCCCATCTATCCACCATTTTCCTTGACCTCTTTGTGAGGATTTGCATGTCTATCTATGTTATCTCATATGTCTTAAAGTTTATCATCCTTTTTGTTCTCCGTTCTCCGTTCTTTGTTTTTTTATTTGTGTTTTACTAAATCTAATTGATGGAAAATTGACCAATTATGTTTGTGATGGCCATGCCGTGAAGGTTTAATTGAAGAATCAACAAAGAATAACATTTTTGTTAAAGAAAGGAGTTGCATTGCACACATCATGTTCAAAAATTTATGGGCTTCCTATTACTTACTACAATTAGACAACCTTAATGAGAGTGGAAATTTCAAGATAGAAGCCAACGATACACATTGGGTCTTGATTTCTTTCCATGTAGAAGAATTTCGCCTTCTTATTGTTGTTGCTTACTTAAGGTTGATTAATTCAAATATCCATTAATTACACTTTCAATGACGTGACATTTAAGTTATGATGATGTAATCATCATGGGGGAGAGACTTGATAAATAAAAACAATGATTGAAAAGAAATTTTGAGGTTTCCAATTTTGAAAATGAGAATTGCAACTTTTTGACCCACATAAGTTGTTTCCTTGAGGCAATTTGTGGTTGATCGATTTGTTGCTCCTTATTTTAGTTATGTGCAAGCTTAATTATAAGATATTTTGCTTGTGTTCTTCTTACTTAGAGCAAGAAGTCTTTAAGCTTTGTTTTTCCCCATAACCTAGGTGAGTAGATCTTTATGAAAAATCTTTTTATTTTGGTGCAATTGTTTATTCTCATTTTTTGTCTATTGAGTATGCTTTCATTCGCAAAAAAAATTATATGCTAATCATGTGTTGTATGTAATTACTGAAATATAACAATTATGAAACTTCAACCTTCCAACAAATAGGAGAGAAATGGCACTCTTTTGGACTAAAAAGAATAAAAATTGTGCAAATCACCATTGATTGTGATAAACTCTCTTTGGTTACAAATTTGGTGACCTCTAACTTGGTCCCATGATTGAAAAAAATTTGGGGGTGGGGGGAGTTTAGCTATAACACCTAAGCTCACCACGTTATGGTACATCACAAGTTTGAAACTATAATTATAATAAAGGTTGTCAGTTAATTCACTTGGATTGATTATACACTCATGTAAGTTCCATGCAAGAAATGGGAGTTGTGTTTTTTGTCTCAATTGTATTGGACTTGGTTCTTGAAAGGAGTTGAATTTGCTTGAATTGTTGTAATTATATGGTTAAGCCTAAAGATAAAATTTATATTAAGTGTTATTTTGTTGTGTTACGAACACTTCCAATGGCAATTAACACAGGCACCAACACATAGTCACTTCTCAACAATCCTCTCTACATTGGATTGCATCAAAAGTGTGCGACTAGCAAGGTGTTTTATCTTTGTTATTTTCAAGCTTCTTCTACACCCCCCTGGATTCATTAGTTGTCAAACACTTTGACTTACTACACATTGATTTGGTAAGCTTTTAGTGATTTTCTTTCCTCAGGAATACGATGAACTACATGAGTTTATGTTAATTATGAGGCAAACATATGGAGAGAAAATGATTGTCCAAATGAGTGCTGACATAGTCTCTTCTCATTGAAATCCACATTTATGATTGTGTGTATTGAGGGCCTCAATGTTGTCATTCAATCAAATGTTGTGTATTGTGTTGAATGTTGTGATCAATTAATCCCCTTGTGGTATTGATGCCAAATTTTGCTCACTGATTTTTACTTAAAATTTGGTGGTGACTAATTGATTTTTTATTGAAATGAGTACAATGGGTTTGGAATATATGCATCTTTCCATGTATATTGATATATAAAACATTGTCAAACAATAATAATCTACTATGTTTTCATGTGGACCATAGTTGTGTGTAGTTAGTTTACTTTATTTGATCACTTTAAAAAATGATAGTTGATAGGTATTTGGGTTGTTGGCTATTGGAATCAACATGATTTAATCTTAGTGGTCATTTATGCAATTTGAAGATTTTGCAAACCACAATGCATTCTAGTTGTTAGAAAAGTACAATACAACACATCTTGTGTTCAATAATGACATTTAGGTGCACTCATTCATTCATCTTTTCCTATATCACAATTACATGAGTTGGACTCATTGATGTTAGTTATGAACCATTAGATTATTCATAACAATGTCCTAAAGAATGGTGATTGTAGGAAAACTGAACTCTAGACTTGGAATCTAAAACAAACACAATGTAGTAATATACCCCCCCCCCCCCTCCACCTTCATGGTTGTGACAAAAGTTTATGAATAGTTTCTCTTGTGGCAACTAAGCAAAGTTCCTTTCAGACATTTCTATGTGGTTGATTATTGCAAGGAATTGTAGCATTGATGTTTGTTGGACTTATTGCAACATTGCCACTAACAAGAGGTGTTTTTACAAATCACAATTTCCTATTCTTCAAGGTTGGTGAAGTAATAATTCTTCCTCTTCAAATCTCATACTCAATACCCAAAGTCTCAATTCAATAATTCCTTTTGATCCAGTTGTTGTCACAATTATGTCTTCATTACCATAAGCATTATATTCATTATGCATCCTTTACTTCTTGGCTTTGTAAAAAAAAAAAATTTTGGGTGGAAATGCACTCAATGGGTTTTGATTTCTAAACAATCTCGTGATGTTGTTGTGAATTTGCTAATTGAAAGTTTGCATGCTAGTTGACACATTGTGGTTGAGTTGTGTGCAAGTTAGAAACAATATTGTAGATATTATTGCATAAAAAATCAACAAGCAAGGGAAGCATACATTGGAAAGAGCAAGGAAGAAGATTTACCTTGTGGACTCCAAGGGAATAATATTTAAAAATGTCTTTTGCAATTCCTACTTTATTGTCTCTCTAGTTCACTAAAATATTATTCTAAAAACGAGGAATTTTTATTTTGTTTTAGCCATCACAAACTAGTCGTACATTGAGAAATTTTTCTTCCTTGTCCTTTTGGGTCATGTGAAGAGTATTTACTAATCTAACTATGGTGGTAGGATATTATTATATCCATTCTCATAACATTTTCCATGGAAATATTTTATGCCCATATTTTGTCTCACTTTCATTTGCATCCTTCTCCCTTGAGTTGAACTTGTTTTTCTTATCTATGTTGTGGGACAAGGATTAGTGACAAAGTCACGATTTGAGACATTGCAAAAGTTCAAGAAATTGTATGGTCATGAACATGAACCTTGTAGTAATTTGGTTTTTGCTATCAAGGTACATACATTGAGGTCCACCACCCATTCAATTAATGTTGCACCCTTCATCTCCATTCATGGAAATTCATGGGTTTGTTTTCTTTGGAGCTAGATTTTGCCTATCTTTGAAAAGTTGTTTAAAAAGTAAAAACCCTCCCATGGTGCATCAAACACAAATTGTTCATTACTGGTAGACTAAACTTGTGGGTGGTGATTGTGAGTTGTCAAGCTTTGAAGCCTATTGTGCTCATTGGGACATTTGGTTGTGGTGGTACTTTCACCAAAGAAGCATTAGAGCAAATTGCTTCATATCAAGATGTATGTACACCTTTTTCATCCCCGCTGCCACCCAATTTGAACATACCCAAGACAATGGCAAATTCGTTTTGGATTTGTGCACCCGTACTAATTGCAACATTGCTAGAGTCTACCAACAAGAGTGATAATGTAATGCATCCCTTCCACGAAGGAGAAAAATGGTCAAGTTGTTAAGAACAAGTCCATGTGATGACACATATTGCCAAAAGTTTAAACAATTTTTTTGGAACTAGAGATATTTTAAATAGATTAAGCATTGTTGAGGATTTGGGGATGGTAGTAAGGATCTATAGCTTAAACCCTAATGCCTAAACTAGTTGTTGTTTAAGGATTAAGTTCTTGTGAGTTGAATTCCAGAGCTAAATTAAATGGGTGGGAGAACTGGGATTGAAATATTTGCAATACACTAAGGTTTTGGTATTTGAAATAGGGAAACAAGTTGAAAGTTCAACAAATATACAAAAAAGGTTGCAACTACGTACTACAAAAAAGATCCTACAAATCAATGTGAATTTTTATAACTCTAAATCACATTATGCTTTCTTGTTTGACTTCTTACTCTTTTTTGTTTCAACATTTATGTCGTTAGAAGTATCAAATATGTCATTAATGTGTAGTTGGTCCCTAATAGTAAACTAAAATTGCCAAATTGCAAGTAATTTGTTAATTGCCATGCTAGTTTCCTCAATCTCATTCTTGGAAAAAAGCACTACAAATTTGGTGTCTTCCATGTCTTGTTTGGTTGCAAGTTTTAACAATAACCATAGCACCTTTCAAAAACCTTGCAAATTTCAAGTTTTGCCTCTCCTTTTCTTGAAGTGGTGAAATGAATCCCCTAGGTTCATCTTCATTAGTAGAATCAAGGTATGGAAACTTACAACTGGACAATGAAACTTCTATTCCTTTTAGCTTGATCCCAAGTTCAAGTTCAAGTAATTTAGGAACGTCCAATCATGTTATTGAAACTTGCATTGACAATGTTGAACTTGGCATTGTCTTTCTTACACATGCAGGAAAAAAAAGGAAGGTTCAATGGCCAGTAATTAAAAACTTTTAGGACACATGGGTTGCCAAATTCCCATGGGTTCAACTTGTTATAGGGAAGACGACAATTTACACCATGTGCGGTGCAAGATTTGCATTGATGTTGAACATAGGGAAAATTTATTGGTGCCAAAGTTGGATGGGCTCCATAAGCACAATGGCAAAAGAAAGTGCAAGTGTGCTAAACTTGGACAAATTATTGGTGAATACTACACTAATTTTTACACCCAAGATGTAAAGAAATCCTGCATCTATTACAATACAAGGCCAAATTTTATTCTTGATTTCTTGATTAGGTGGTGAATGCAGAAAGAACTCCCAAAAAAAAAAAAAAAAACCTCTAGTTTGTTGCTATTTTCCACCTTTTGCAACAAGGAAGGCCTTTGATAGATTATGAATGTTTGTAAGGGTTCTTTCATTTTCTTAAGGTTGAGTAGTTGGCCAAAATGGACTTGATTGGATTAATTCTAATGGATGGGGAATGGCAAGTTTGTATCCTATTTCCCTCCCATAGTTTGTTTTTATGTTGTTGAATCTTATTCCTTTACTAATTAATGAAAATTTTGCAAATGTCAATTTGTAATCCCAGTTTTATGGACTAAACTAGTTTTAGGGTTTATGGTTTGTGGGTTGGGAATGGCATACATTATCCACAACATAATCTTGCACGCAATTAAGCATGTAATTCAAAAGGTGATATTTATAGCCCTTAGTTGTGATGAAAACAAAACTATTGACAACCAAAGTTGGATATCTATCCACTATTATGTGGTTGAAAATACCCATCCTTTTGAATTTGCAATGGGTAATTAAGGGAGGTGGGTCTATAACCTAATTGCATTGTTAGTGGATTTTATAGTTATTTATGGGGGATTATTTGAGGGGGATTTGGCTTCTAGGTTGATTTGCTTTGCGATAGATGGTGTGATTGTTTTTCAAGGTTTGAAAATAGGGGTGATAATGTAGCTTATAGATAAGCATGCACCATTTGTCACTACCATTGCATGGCATACAAGTGCAATTTGGCCATATAAACACTTTCAAAGTTGCCGCTAGTTGCAAAGATTAAGGTGTTGCTATAGTCCATGTATGTGTACTTTACTCACTCCCCTAAGAGGCACATGGACTTCATAAAGTTGGCAAAAAAATTGGAAACAAAGGGTGGGAAGATTTTTCGTAATGTGAAGATTAGATGGATCTCAATGCTTACACCTACCAAGTGTGTTTTGTAGGAGTACAAGACTCTTGTTGTCAAAATGGTTGATGATAATCTTGGGAATGTAACTGCTAAAAACAACTATGAATTGTTATGTGATTGTGACACTTTCTTGGGACCGACATGTGTGTTACCCATGATGGAGGCAATGTAAAGTCTATCTAAAATGGCCCAAGGCAAGGATACTTTTGTTTGTGATATTATGAACTCTATCATATTATGTACTAATGAATTGTATTCCTAGTATGTAGACCCATTGAAAAGGTATGACCACCCACAATTCTAAACTTTCAATGATCTAGTGGAACATGTTTGTGATGCCTTACACATGGTTTGGTGGTTGGAGCTAAAAAGTTAGATTTGATATGTTGCATTTAATTTCCACACCCACTTGTATATGTTACACAAAACAAATTCCCCTACTAGTGTTATGTCAATGGTGACTAAAGATGACCAGACACTTTCAATATAATCTACAAAACAACAATGTACACATTGTGCAACTAATGGGTTGATAAAAAAACTTGAAAGGTGTTTCCTTGCACATGACTTAATGAATGCAATGGGGATCATCTATCCCCATTATTGGGAGGTGCCTGATGCAAAAACCACCTTCCTTAGTCACTTGGTAGTCTTGAAGGTGAAATTATGCCACCTTAAACAAAAAGGTGCAAGTGGCACCTTGGTCATTGGTTTGCTCCATATCCAAAGATGTAGTCGTATATGCTATGAACAAGGTTGGAAATTGTTGTGAGCATCTTTTGGATATCATAGGCACCTTGGTTGTTGGTCATGTCCATATCCAACACTTCTTAACCAACAAATGACATTTTAAAAAACAACAACCATGGTACCCTACATGTGTTGCCTGATTGTAACCTTATAACTAAACTATGAGAACAATTGGCATCAAACATTATTGTGGCTGACAAGTTATTGGAGTATCTAAAGTTTGTTAAGTTGGCCATTGGCATGGTCTTAGGCAATGTGGAGGACAAGAGGACCTTTTTTAATGTGAAATTCTTGGAATTGAAGTTTCAAAATTGGTTGATTGTCCATTTGGAATTGGTGGTTGCAATGTTTGCACAAAAAATTTACAACCTAGATTCTTTCCTTTTCTACATAGCAATTTGGCAATGGGGGGAAAGATAAAATGCAGTATGGAGATTAGAAGTTTAACACTAGGGATATGGGTGGACTAGTATGTGTTATGGTTTTTAGTCTTTTGAAGCACAAATCTATGGGTTTTGGAACCATGAATTTATGGTTTTTTGTACCAAAATTTCACTTCTTCAAAATGTGGGTGCAATTCACTAATCCTCGTTCACTAGACTAGTGAATTCAATGCTTCTTCATTTGTCCTATTCATTACAACGAGGCAATTCACTCAAAATCTAGTGAAATCACTTGGCGTACAAGGACACCTTTTATTGTAATGTTTGCAATGTACATGCCTTTGTTTAAGGGCATTTTGGGTTAGAAGAAAATAATAAGTAAAGTTTGATCTTTTTATAGGTATTTCATTTCATATTCATTGCATCTTCATGATTTTTGATATTAACTTGGATGATGTATATATTTTGTAGGTTGTGGCCTTGGGTATATGTAACATATTTCCAATATCATCACCATAGATTAAAACTAACAATTCTTTCATTTTGCATGTATAATCTAAGGTGGCTTGGTATGTGCAAATCCTCCTTCCACTTTAATTGGGGAAAATCCATAAATGGATTGGGGTTCAATCCCCTTGGAAAATATACAAAATATGTATGTAAGATTGTATATAAAGTTATTTGTGTTATTTGTACTCTAGTTTTGCATGACCCACACAAAACATTTCAAGTTGATTCTAAAAACACTTTTTGTTATTTGTATTGGCAAATTTGTGTAGATTCTAAAGTAGGGAATTCATGATTTGATCATGACAATACATATATATATATAATGTGTATGTAAGACTATATAAGTTGTAGCCACAAATCCACCACACTTGTGCATAAGTTGCATTAATTTACAATTGATTTAAGTTGGGGTTGCCAAATTTCCTTCACACATTGCTTATTACTAGCTATATGTTTGTTTAAGTCTCCATTTTGTTTGCACACATTCTCTTCTATTGTGAATGTCCATGTCACCATTATATTATGCTTACAAAATTATTTATTTCCATTAATTCATATAATTGAATGTGTTATAGCCAGTTTTGAAAACTTTTCCACATCATATTTGCCACCTATTTGGATGAACATAGGCTAGAAAGTGCCAACGATGCTACTTCAAAATATTGAAAACAATACTTGATTTTGTTAGTGATCTCTAGGTTTTGGTTTTTTAATATCATTAAAATAATTTTAAATATATATTTTAGATTTTAAGGCTTCTTTATGATTTCATGCATCTATGTGAGGTATCTTAATTATGTGAAGTATTAATTAAGTCCAACAACCATAATCACATTTTACCCACTCAATGGGCCTTAAACCCTTCCCAGAATATGAGGCAAACCTTACCATAAGGTTAACCACCATATGGAGATCACAAAGCAATGGGAATGAGAAGGATCTTACACCCATTAGTAAGTAGGCAAGAGAGGGATTTTAGGGTTATGAATAGGTAGGTGTAAGAACCTTCTAAGTCCTAAATATTCAATGCATTATCCCTCCAAGGAGAAGGGATACTCATAAATATAATGTACCCTTCAAATGCATTAATAAATTCTTTCCAAGTGTTTTACAAATTAGTGTCATTCTTTTATGCAAAATATAAATAAACAAAAACAAATCACTTAATGTAGAGAAGTCTTTTTTAAGTCTACATTAAGTGATTTGTTTTTGTTTATTTATATTTTTCAATGTTTTGATTTCACTAAAGAGTTTAATGTTTGCTTTGAAAAATTACATCTTCCATTGAAATTTTCAAATAAAAAATCCATGTTTGGCTCCAAATTTTTTTGCTATTTATATCAAAAAATTGCCACCAAAAACACCATTTAAATCAAACAAGATCATAATGTCTAAAATTGATAATGAAATTATCAAGCACCTTTACAAATGTAAAACATCTTGTTGAAATTTGCACAATTGTTGAATGTTGGCTAAGCAATTTTTGAATCTATATAGAACCAACTCTATACACAATCATTGGATGCCCTTATGTGTGTTACCTTTATATGTAATCATATCCAACCATTAGGTTTTATAGAAAATTAATATCTAGCCCATTAGGGTTTCAAAAAATTTGGATATGCATTTTGTTTTGGGTTTAGGGTTTTCATTTAAGGTTTAAGGAAAACTTGTCATTGTTCCTTTTTGGCATTTTGCACCTTTGCACTTTGCATTTTCGTTCAATTTTTTTT
>Ga0116228_10005958_pt1 | contig 10888 bp, 6 predicted proteins | sample S1TSphfallax_2_FD_89694 | JGI IMG/M metagenome (GOLD analysis project Ga0116228, IMG submission 89694) | Host-associated microbial communities from peat moss isolated from Minnesota, USA - S1T2_Fc - Sphagnum fallax MG | ecosystem: Host-associated > Plants > Peat moss > Unclassified | place: USA... | reverse complement strand
GTGTGTGTGTGTGTGTGTGGGCTGTTGGAATGTTGAAGTTGGGCAAAGATGCAAATAGCATAGGTAATGAATGGGTCACTCATGTTTGGTGTCAAATAATTTCCAAATCGAAGAGTTTGAAAGAATAAACTACCTATTGATTGTGAACATCAGGTTTCTCAAGAATTGAACTTCAAACCTATTGGAGCCAACTGAATCCTTGGATTATAGCTGGTGTTGTTGGGTTCGAACTAGTGGTTCCAGTTTCAGTTAGTAAGAATCGGATTCCTACTGGAACTGATTTTCAAAACTGGAATCAGAATGTAATCTATCTATGACGGAAGGTAGTTTGTTTTGTTTTGTAGTTATGAGATCCACCGAACTGGGATGCTTCAGATTGTGTTTCTAGTGTCTTTGGAAAGCTCTCGACAAGGAGGGGTGCATGGGCTTGGTTCCATGATGTTTGGACTTGCGGTGAAAAAGTTCTTGAATATTGAATGATTTCTTCACTGAAATTTAAATTAAATCGTAGCTGAAAATTTAGGAGGAATTTGAAAGATGTGTTGTTGGAAAGATCTTGATGAGTAGGATTTAATGAAGTTTATTTGGTAATATTTGGATTCAGAATGTGGGAGATATTGATTTTAAAGTGATTTTCTGTGGCTGAAATTTCAAATAAATTCCAAAAAACCAGGTTTTGGAAGGAGAAATCAGTTGAGAACGTGGTAACACTTGAATGCTCACCTCAATTCAAATCAAGCATGATTTCCTTTCATATTTGGCTGTTCAAAAAATGGATACATACATTGCAAAACAATGTTCACATGTTGAGTTTCCCTATTTTGTAATGGCTTCACACTTGGGCCAATGGCACAGGCCACACTAGTTTTCTTAAAGAACTAGACCCAGAATTAGATTCTCTATTCCATTTATGTGTGCAACCATATTTCTGCCCTGGGTACCTGCCCAAAACTGATATAAAATCAAGGGAAACTCTTCTCTGCATCCCTAAACCCAAAACCCTCTCCATTGAGTTCATGTTGAAAAGTTTCTCCATTTCTTGTTGTAAATGGATATTCATTGTTGCTGTGCAGAAAGTACTTAGTGTGGGGAGACACAGCTTGCAGTGTGGTGGGCTGAGTTGAGTACCCTCTGCCAAGTTTCATGTCTGGCACATATATGCACAGGGGATTCGGGGAGCAGCAGCACCTTTAGATTCAAGTGAAGTCAGCCAGTATATGCACATTTTCAGTTTGGTGTTGGAAAAAACTGTCCTCCATTTGCTTAGTTCTTCTTAGTGGAAGAAAGTGGACACTATGACAATACTCAACTTGCAGTTCAAATAGTACCAAGCTTTGACTCAGCAGAGAATGAACCATTTTGTTCCTACCCTTGCAAGGATGTCCCCTTGCTGCATTCAGAATCACGTTCCACTATTTGTCCACAACCTCAGATTCATCAGAGCAGTTCAGAGAATTATACTTCCTGTCACCCAATTTTGGTGGATGCATATTTCAGATCATGATGCACTTGGGCTGATAACCTCTAAAGACTGACTGATTCAGATTGAATGTTGATTAGAGATTCAGGATATTGATGGTATAGGATCTGCAAATTGTTCCAGTATTTTTGATGTCCAAATGCTTGTTTTGTCAATGAATGCAATGAAAAAAAAGATTATCAACATAATCCTGACGTTGACCACCGATTCCTGAACATATTTGTAAGTTCTCTTTAATGATTGCACACAAGAAATTTGCTCACATGCTTCACATTGTTCAACAGAAAATTGCTGCCAGGTTAATTGCATTTGAAGAATGAGAATTGGAATGGATCACCAGTTTTTGGGTGCATGTAAAATGGTGCGTTGAGCAAGTGATTCATGTGTGTGGGTGGATACCTGCACAAGGTTTCCAAATCACTGGCATGGTGTCTCAGGCACTTTGGAAATTTCACATGTAAGAGTTGCAGCTGTTAAGACATGTTTGGAACAGCTATGAAACATTTGTATATGTGAACAATTGCCAAGAGTACCTTAAAATCTAGAGAACTTTTGCTCCAGTGCTGAAGAGTCTGTGTGATGCTTACAGGAATGAAGGACGAAGAACAAATGCTCCTACCACAGATAATTTCTTTGTACTGAGTTTCCCAATTTTCCTGTTCAAATTGCACATGACATTTTTGCCTTTTGCTTATGTGTTTCTGTTGCTTGGAACACTGAGCAGCGAGCCAGTCAGCACTAGTCTTCATGAGGTGGCACAGACCCAAAGTTTCAGACTTGCTAGAAACTCTATTTCAACTGCCAGTTTCTTTGAAATGCTGTGCAGCATTCCACATGAAAAACCTCAATTAGAAATTATAGCCATGATCCAAACTGACCATCTAACAGTTTCTCCTTCAACTCAAAATCACAAACGTTGGCAATAGATATTTATGGTGCTTACACTATGAAGATGGCCTTTGTCAACAATGTGACAACTTCTAGTATCAGAGATACTGTAAAAATTGTGTCATAAATAACGAGTTTCAATCACTTTTGTTGTGCATTCAACCCCTTCACTATCTTCAATCAGCAGTAAAAAAATTGACATGACAGGGAGGGTGCACTAATACAAACATTCTAGTTTATAACCAGATCCTCAATGACCAAATCCAGAGTTTCTGGAGCATGTGTAGAGACAGCTGCAAACTCTTGGATCACAGATGGAGTATTAACTCAACTCCACAGTTGCATCCATCATAAAACCACATGCTCACAACCCCAAAATCCTTTCAAATTTCAGCCAAATTTCATCAGTGCACAATATTGGGGATTCTGATTCATAATTAGCACTTGCTTAACTGCTTCTGGTTTGCAATCTCAGACAGAAAGATTGTCCATGTAAATTCATGGCACAGGTACTTGGCACCCGTTGTTGACAACTGATATATGGCAATTCAAATTCAGGAACAATTTTACATCTGGCCAGAAGCTTTTGATTGCCATACTCACAATTGAATATACTCTACAGGAACAAGAATTTTTAACATTAGAAACCCTAGACCTAAAAACTATTGAATAGCTTAGAAAATAGATCTGTTCACAATACTGATGAGAAGATCTGATAAAGACTTGGATGGACTGATTTAAGGAAAATATGCAACCTCAGAGTGCAGAAGTATTTAATTGCAATCATCTTTAGATCCTTCTAAACATGCAAATGATCACATGATCAACATCTACTTCTTGGTTCCATCATTGCTAAAAGGTGAGCAAAAGCTCAAGAATTTGGTAGAGTTTAATGGGAAACTTGATGACATAGCGAAGGGACCATGAGACTAATATGTGGGCAAAAGGATTGATTCTGTTGCAACCGTAGATACCCATATTGTGATATGGGTGTCGACAGTTATAGCAACCATCAGCCATTCTGATGGTTGTTTAGCACAATGATTTACAAACATATTAATACCTCCATTTTGGTTTGTTGATCTCTCACAAAGTTGAAGTTCAATCTTGGTGGGTCTCCCCAGAAAGGGGTGTTCTGTACTCACAAGTGGGGCCCAAAACCCTAAAACCCTGGCCTACAACTTCTGCTCAACAAGGTAGCACATTGATGTTTATGTGCTGGTAACGTAATGTGAAAGTTGTAGTTTCATGATGCTTGGAAAAAGGATAGCAAACAGGCGTAGGTTTAATGCAATCATAACCATATCCTCACCAAACCCATCTGTGTATTGCATGTTATGGTTCTGGGGATTGATGTTGTCATTTTTGACCTTCTTTGTCTCTTTTTCAATGATGGAGATCATGGAAGATCTGAACCAAGTAGTGAAACTACACTTGCCCTTTTGAACAATACAAAGTGTTTTTGAGCTAATCTGCTGGCTTCAGCTCCCTGATATTTCAAGGTAGCAAATTTAGTATGCTGCATGATGGATATGTACTGAAGCTTGTCATTGGGTTTCCATGAAAAATCTACCTCTTTCTCTCAGCCAAAAAAGTCTTCAGTTTTGCACACACCAAAGACAAAAAAAAAACCCCAATGCCCAAATCGCTTAGTCACTGTAGATGCTGTGTTAACCAGCTGCCTTCGTTTGAGGCAAATGCTCATCAATCTTCACATGTCTCGACCATCATCAACTCATCCATGGCTGGAAGGATATATAGTTCTGTACCAAGAGCAAGTGTGACAGATTGTAGCAGCAATTGAGGAAATTTCCTTTGATTGACAGGCTGCTGCAAATGTCTTGTGGGTTTCTTGTTTCTTCATCTGCACTCTGTCATTTTTTCTGACATTGTTAATTGGATTCCTGCTTTGATTGATGAGAGAGGACCACCACAAGCAGTGTTGTCAGGCAAACAGAGAGAGAGTTCAATAAGTGAAGTTGGGCAGTGAACCTTTTTTGCCCTGCAACATGACAGTAGAGATATAACCAGATCTTTTTTTTTGTCCTCCTGGGAAAATCAATCAAAGCAAAACCCAATATAAATCTTCAAACTCTTTTTTCCTTCTTCTTTTACCACCCATTATATTATGGTCTCTGCATGATTTCTTTGTCTTTTCTTCCTCACTGGCTTTGCTCATTCAGACCCCATTCATGTAAAAGAAACATCAACTTCTGAACACCCAAGTTTGGAAGTAACCCAAGCTATACATCACCTCACCACATTCAGCTTGCAAAAAATTTGGCTGGCCAGACTGAACCACCAGCAGCCAGCCAGCAGCCCCACCATGAGGGATGGATGGATGGATGGATAGATGGATGGATGGATGGTTAGTGGGTTTCAGTTCCCTAGCTAACCACTGTGGTTAGTTTAGGTGCTATTTTTTCTAACAACCCACTAGGTAAAATTGACCCCCACATTAGGATCATGGTTAAAAAAAAAAAACCCCAAAACCCATTTAAATTGTTTATTAATATTCTAAATATTTATAAATGCAATTTCCGTAGACTAAAATCAGGGTCCCTGAGTCCAAATCTGTAATTTTTGGTTGAAATCTGGGAAGCTCAAATTACTAGATAAGGTACCACTTTAGGGTGGATTCTAGGTCCTAGCAGGTCTCTGGGCAAGGCCCTTAGGGTGAGCTTAAGGGCACTGCCCAGAGGGATAGTTGGGCCCCGAATCTGCCCTAGGTGGCCCCTTAAAGGCAAGGAACTCTTGGCAAACTCTGTGGGGGAACTCTTGGGAACACTACTGAATTATGCAGCTGTTCCCCAATCACACCTCAGTTGAGGCCTTTTCAGGTAAGGCTATCAAAGGGGTTCTTAAATGTTGGGAGCAATCAATTAAATTCATTTACACCTTGAATTTAGCATTTTTTTTTGGGTGCAAAATTTTTTTTTTTGGGCCCAAAATGCAAATTTTTTTAGGGGCTGTGAGCCCTACAAAGGCTTTTTTGGGATTTTTTTTGAGAAAAATCACCCAAAAATAAAAAGCAGGGTTTCTGGACCAAATTTGCCAGATTTAGACCACCTCATCCTGGAGGTTGCCAAATAGCCACATTATAACAAAAAAAGATTTACTGTCCTTCCTATCCTGTAGCCAAATCTGGCTATAGTATGGCTACATCACAAAAGTGAAAACAAAAAAAAGCCTTGCTTAACATTCTAAACTGGCAATCAAACAGATTTTTCAATTTTGGAAACAATTACTCTCATTTTAGAAATGATAAGAAATTTTTTTTCTGAAAGAAAAGTTTCTGCTTTTAGAAAATATATAATAGAAATTACTGATTCAACTGACACAAGCGATCAAATATATTTGTGTAATTCATGTGGCCCGTCCAATTTCTTCAAGAAATCTCATAGATTTGAAGGATCTTTTGTTTTTTGGGTGGGGGTTTACATTTAGTGAAACATGTCTCACAATTGGGGAATTCATGTCAATTTTGCAGTTGCATTTCTGCTTACTTTCACACATTTTGTAACAGCTACCCAAATTGAATTGTTTTCACATTCATCAGAATTTGTTTTCTAAGAAGTTGCATAATAATGAACATGTGTTAAACATATATTGGGACTAGTTATGTTAACATAATTTGGGATTGGTTATGTTAGTGAAGCTTATTGATTAAACACATCTACAGATCCTTATCTTGACACATCATTTATGCATGACCAATATTCAATGGAACACACACCCATCACATGCTATATGATTTTATAGCATATGAAGTCTACAAGTACAACAACAACAATATTTGAAAAAGAACTCATACAATGAAAACACAAACACTAAATTGTCTTAAATAGCCAACAGAGAAATTGTTCAATTTAAACAAAACAAAACAACCTTCACCAGCATCAGAATATCAAAGGACATTTGCAATTATGATTCTAAGTCATCAAATCACCAAATGTAATTCACAACTGCCTAAATATACAATCATCAAAATAGCAGGCAGCTAGACTGAAACCCTGTGGTAACGATGACAACAGTAACAACACAATAGTGTCCAAAGTCTAATCACTACTATAACAGCAAATACAGCTTCTAATGTTTGGCTAAATAGTAAAGTACAATCTTCAACCACAGCTCACAACACAGTTTTTGGATTCGAAAATATCATATTTAAGTCAAGAGTTCACTCATCCTGCACAGGACTCATCTCATAACATCATGTATTCACAGCAAAGAAACCTGAATCAAGTGTGTAGTGAGTGACTACTACACCTCAGATACCCATATTACAGTAGGATATCTTTCTACAATCTTTCTTACATTCTCGTTCATTGGATACACCTAATTATCAGAAGTCCTGCAACATGCAGGGTGGAAAAACTATCTTCGAACATTACAGGACACCTAACAGCTGTCTTACACCTCTTCTAGCTCAGCTTCTAAAGCTTCCAAGGATACACGTCCCTTAAGAGGCATGTAGTCTCCCAAGTAACCATCCAAATACTCAGAGAGAGCACCCCTATCTATGGTCTCATAGTGAGTTGACTTACACACAAAGTACAACACACTTTGCATGAGGATGGCAAACAAAGTGATCGCCATAAACAACAACAAAAGGGTAAACCCAACGAAAGCCCTAACAGGCATGTTCTGTATATGGTGCCTATGACTCACCACCGTTCTCGCGAATGAGATTAAAACAACAAATACGCAAAAGATGTAGATGAGGAAAAGACCATAACCTACAAGCTTCTTTCCCTTAATCAGGCTGACGGCTTTCTTCATTGCCTCCAACCCATAGCTCTCCTCTAGAACAGTAATGACACTCGCAAGATGCCACACCAGATTGAGGTACACCAACATCCCAAAGAAAGCTATGAGCACAGGGATACCCAAGAACTCCATTCGTAACCCTATTGTGCGTTGTAGAAAATGCAGGAAAGTCAACACAAACAGGAAGCTAAAATGGTAGACAAAGATCACCAAATGAGCCCATAGGAAGGTGATCACCAAGCGCTTCCATACTGTGGGTACGACACTGAGAACCTTGCTGTACGATAATCCTTTCCCTGTGTAAATGCTCGCAACGCTGTATACAATGGCTGCTGTGGATAGCAGAGAGAAAGCCATGGCAAACACGAAATACAGTATTGTGAGGAGTGCCAATCCAACCAGCTCCATGTCCAGGATTCTCTGTGTTTGTGCAGCAGCAGGAGTGCCTGCTTCTAACTCTTCTCGCATCTCATTGATAAAGATCTTATGATGCAGTGGTGCTGAAATCAGATGGTGTCCAAATATAACAATTCCCAATGGCAGGACAAGAGTGCATCCGAGCGATATGAACAACCTCATGTAAGACTGTAGGATCTTGGAGGCCTCCTTGAGAACCCCTACCACTCCTAGAAACCGCATCTCCTCTGGATCACTGTCCATCCTGTTCTCTCTTGAGCTTCAAAACCTGTTGACGACAACACACCGTCAGCTCCAACTCCCAAGTGTAATACAGCAGCAGCTTCAGGTCTGTATCCCTCCTTCAAAATTCTCCAGGTAACAACCAATCTTCAGTCCCTGTATGGGTCAAAAAGACGTCAGTGGTAGAACAAAGGAGATCATTCCAGATCCATGCTATGATAGTCTATCAGAAATCTATAACCGGCAAACATCAGCTTTGGAAACCACAGAAGCCACTGCAGCAGAATAAGCAAAAGACCAGAAAAGAGGAATCTCAACCGCTTCCTCTGAAGAGATGCCAGCACAGAACATAACCACATATCTATCGGAAATGCGAAAACCACAGACTAGATGAGATCGGAAGGAAGGAGAAGAGCTCTTGTTCCTCGAACCTCAAGCCCACCTGCACACGTAGTAAAAACCAAATTCCCGAAGCACACGCGATGAAGGGTAACAACCAAGACACAAACACAGGAGAGAATTCGAAAGCCTACACTAGAGGGAAATCGGTCAATAAACTCGGAGGCGGCAAACCAAAAAAAAAGTGCAACTGAAGACTAGAGAACAAAGTCCGAACAAGAGAGGAGAAGCTGAATATGTGCGCCAGAATCACAAGCCTTAGAAAAAGACGAAGAGAAATACTAGAAGCACAAGAAAACACAAATCAGAGCATATTGCACCAACACTAGTAGCTCAACACGAAGAAAAGGAAACAGAGTTCAAAAAATATTCACGAACTATGCTTGGAACGAACCCTGGACGTGAACATGATGACGGAGTCAAAGAGGAAACCACAAAGCATATAGCAACACGCCAAATCACAAACCTGTGAACTCAAACAGGACGCAGAGAACAGGATCCTAGCTCCGAAACAAGAAGAAGGAGAAGAAGGCGGAGGAGAAAGCCAAAGCGGAAAAGAGACCTTCCAGTACAAGCTAAAAAGAGCGGTCCAGGGAAGAGCGCCAGCCAGTATTGTTCAACAATGGCCGAGATGAGACAATAGTACTACACAAACGAGGAGTCCAGATCTCCAACCCGATAACAAACTTGGAAAACGTACACAATACGCAAGCAAGAAAGCTTACCTGAAAACCACAAGCCAAAGCTCGTTCGAGATCACCGCCAAAACGGAAAATAAATAATAAATAAATCAGAGGGATATGAAAAACTCCCGAGCTTGCACTTCACACTCACCTCAAAGTTGAAGTCGCTTCAAAATCAGTGCGATGTTCAAACTCTCCGCGTCCAAGCTTTCCGCAACAACAACAAAAAAAAGGGGCACGGAATCGATAGCGGCGATGTTCCGACTCGCGTTCGCTGCGCCTGCTCCTGTTGACGACCGGTGCTCTTGTAACCGACGGCCACGATGTGATTTTGTCTTCATTCGACGTCGTAGATTTCGTCTCTCTCGCTCCATTTTGCTCTATTTATAACCCCGCGCCATCCTCCTTGCCCACTCTCATTCGGCCAAATAGTGGCGACGGTCAGATTGTAATCTGATGTCACTTCCAACGGCTCAGATCCGAACTAAGAGAACACCGAAAAGAGAAGGTCCCCTTTGGTTCCTTTTTCTTTGTCTTACTTCCCACCTGCTCTTAAATCACGTCACGTTCAACGGTCACGATTCGGTTCGACCTCAGGTGGACGGCTACGATCAGGCTTGGGTTGGGTCTCTTGGTTTTCCCCCCTGACAGCATCACTCTTTCTGGTCGTTTTCGTCATCCAGATAAGCCAACTGGATCTCGCCACGTCTCCTGTTGTCGCCTGTTTCCTTGCGCCTTCGCTGGATGACACCCCAAGAACCTTCCAGGAAAGAGACGTCTGTCCACTGGTGCAAAGGTTTAGCCAATTGGTGCCTTTTAAAAAAAGCTCACCAAGCAATGTTTTCTTTTTGGCGAAATTACGCTAAATGGCGATTGTTTTTCAAATTGGCAAAAATTTAGTCTTATTTAACTTTATAGTCGCCAAATTTCGAAAAAAAACCCTTAAAATTTTCAAAATCGCCAGATTCTGTTCTAAGTTCCAGCAGGTAATCAGAAATATAGAAGGATGCTAGAATTTTAAAAAAATCTTTCATGTTTTCTTATTGCCAAATCTGGCTAAATCATTGTATGGATGAAAAAAAGCACCCTCCGTTCATTTTAAAATTTTGAAAATTTCTTTTTGGTGAAATTCCATGAATAAAAAAACTTTAATTCCCGTAACCAATAGCCTCTCACTAGTTACCCAGTCTTTTTATATTTATGTCCACAAACTAAAATCCAATTATAGGAATCTGACAAAAATTTACTATTTTTTTCTCATTTCCAGCAATGAAAACCCTCCAAAATCACTTCATTTATAAATTTTGAATTTCTCTTTTTGGAGAAATTTCATCAGTTAAAAAAGGTTAATTCAAATAACCAATGGCCTCTTGCCAGTGACCTAGTCCACAACCATCGGTAGTGAGAATTGAGATGTTCTCTTTTCATCCACACACATATATTCATCATCCATGAAGGGTTACGGAATCATTGGCCCGAAGATAGCCAAGGGTGATAACCTTGAGCTAACATGCTATGACCCCAGTTGTGGATGAACAACGATTGAGTTATATTATCAAGGTGGAATGCCCACCATACCCGGGTAGGGACGGCCACACCGAAGAAGGGGCCCACCTTGTTTGCTTCCGAGGAAGTTAAATCAGAAATGGGTCCTTATTGCAGACAGTACAAAGAGTACCTAACGTCTGCTTCTTCTTCTTTTTTTCCCCTGCCTACCCTTGGCCCAATCCATATTTTTGAGGAAAAAAAAAATGATGCCCAGACAAAAAATTTGGGTCTTGTTATGCACGGTTTTGGCCATATGCATAAACAAGACACAAAATTAAGAAGGACCCGTAGCCTGATTTAACATCCTCTCCTTGCTACACTTGCTGCCCGGGGGCTAAGAATGCCACCCTTTTTTTTCTTTTTTCTTTTTTCGGGTGGCTGATTTCACATATCCAAAAGCTGCGACCCATGAAAAGTACACTAATTCGGGCGGGCAGTACAAGCAGTAAGGGAAAATTTCCGAATTTAACAGGGGATTTTT
>Ga0116228_10005956_pt1 | contig 10889 bp, 3 predicted proteins | sample S1TSphfallax_2_FD_89694 | JGI IMG/M metagenome (GOLD analysis project Ga0116228, IMG submission 89694) | Host-associated microbial communities from peat moss isolated from Minnesota, USA - S1T2_Fc - Sphagnum fallax MG | ecosystem: Host-associated > Plants > Peat moss > Unclassified | place: USA... | reverse complement strand
GACGGTTTTTTCACAACAATTGAACAGAATTTGGTCCTGTAAGGGGGGACGATGTTAAATAGGCCAAGGTTCTTTAATGTCAGCAGTGCAGAAAGTACTGCCACAAGCTTTTCTCCATGCTTGGCCTTTGCACATTTAAGATGTAAGTGCAAGCTTTTCTCCGTGCTTGCCCTTTGCACATTTAAGATGTAAGTGCGAGGAAAAAACAACGTGTACAATTTAGCATCTCCACCCACACCCCCACCAGGACAAGAGAATGTGATTTTTTTCACACTAAAGGTTGCGGCTCATGACACTTGTGAGGTAAACCTTGTGGTTTCATCCATTACAATTTACAAAATCTATGATGTTTATTGTGGCATATATTACATTAAAATTACAACTTCACAAATAAGAAATATGGGTGGAGAATTTTTAAAAGTGTGTACCTCACAATGAGCCATGTGATGAGCCATGGCCTTTTGCATGAGAAAAATCATATCAAAGTTTATCACATGAAAACTAGACACTATAAAGTGACAGACTATTTATATCTCACCACCTATTCGATGATTATAGTTGGCCAATAAAAAGTGATCACATGTGCTTTTATTGCCCTTCTTGGAGGGCTGTATTTTGAACACATTTACAATCCCAAACCAAGTTTCACATTATTTTATTGCTACATTTCATCAAAAAAATAGTGTGTAGATCATTTATTATTATAGATAAAATATTCTTTAATATTCATTGCATTTCATCTAGAATATAAAGTGTAAATCATTTGCATGGTGTGGGTGGAAATGCTTTAATAATCATCACACAAATGCAAATCAAGACAATTTTCTTGTGGCTCAAAGCTTTTCCACCCATACACCTTATTTGAGCCTTTAGTAGTGTTTTCCAATTTTGTGCACATATTTTAACCTGAAGCCAAATTGACATAAACATGATTGCATTCCATACAAAAAGTATTATGTAGGGTAAAGGTGGCACTATTATTAGTGTTATCTTTGGAAAAAAGACATTTTGAAGCATGAAACTTTAATTAGGCACATCCAAGAGGTTCTTCATCCAAATTAAGACATCTATATAAAACACCATGTAAATATGTACTTGATTTTAGGTGTGATCAATTTTCAACTCATAGAATAGAACAATTTCTTGTTCAATTGCTCCCAATATTTAACCAAGGTGGGCATGGGTTTTGGGTGACCCATCTAGGGTTGTTAACTTCAACATCAAAAACTTGCCCTTTCCATGCATCTATGCTTTTATAACATTTTAACAATGTTTTCAAAGTTAAATGTTAGTTAAGCGTTGATAAATTATTGACATAATGGTGTCATGGCATTATAATAAAATGTTTGATTATCACAATGTGTTACAATGCAATCACAACATCATATCAATGATCGTATCAACCCTTAGTTCACACTTAAGCTTGAACACATTGCTAAAGTGTTGTAAAAACACTAAACCTTGTAAGAGGCAAGTTTGTGATTGGCAATGTCAAGACTTACGACCCAATGGATAGCTAGTCAAAGTTGGTATGGTGTTAAATTTAGCAAATTTTTACATGTGTTTGAAGCACAATAAACTATGGATGTGAAATTTGATAATGGAGACAAAGGTAGAAAATTCTTGAATGTGGTTAATCTTTAATAATTTCAATCTTGTTAATAAGACAACCAATTTGTTTGTTTTGCCATGTTGTCAATTCCCAAACCATGGTACCTTTTATCACCCTTTATGTATCACTGGAAAACTTCAATGAATAGGTGTGCATTGAGGTGGTTTTGTAATTTAGGACCTATGGTGGAAAAATTATTGTATTGTGAATGATTTTGTCATTGAAAATGTAATAAAAAATAAAAATAAAAATAATGAATTTAAGTGCACTTTTGATCATGTTGAAAAGTCCATGCAACCATTATGTTGCAATTTTGACCATGATGCACATAATGGTCAAACATAAAATGCAACCAACATACATCATCATGGTTGCATGGTTGCACTTTTCAATACTCCAATTTCATGAATATGTTTGCATGAAAGTGATATTTAAACTTAAGGTGTGAAAGATATTGAATTTGGAGCATTTTTTGTCATTTGCAATTCAATATTTTCAAACTAGTTTTTAAGAAATGTGTAACCTAAAATGGAAGGTGCTAATAACTACTCCTAGCAATAGTATTACACAACACTTTGAATAATCCACACAACAATGTTGCATCCTTTTTATTCATGAAGATTTTGGACCATGGTTTCTAATAACCCATCTCACACCAACACACAACAAAGCTGCCATATCCTACAAACACACATACATCTTCATACATTTTGACAAGACTGACCAAAAAATTTGGATCAAAATTTTCTTTATTCACATATTTTATTTATTACCAAATATCATCCCACAATCAAACAAACTCACACCCAAAAAATTGAAATCTTGTTATCTCTTCCTTTGATGACAAGAATTCCAACCAAAACCAATGCATGATAATTCCCTTGATTCATAATTCACCTCAAACCATAAACCCCAACACCAAATGTTTAATTGTGAGACTTGTAAGATGGTGAATTTTAAATATTGTCATCAATTCCCTTCTATGGTCTTGGGTCAATGAATAGATCAAGAAGAATCAACACTAACATTCTCTTCTACAATCTCTAGCTTACTTTTTTTAACATAATTATAGAAAAAATTAATATAGTGCCTTCCTGTAAACCAAAATAGAAAAAATATAAAAGCCCAAAGATATGCAATTAACTTCACTGAAGTCCTCTCCAAAAGCTCCTACTTAAATCCTCCATCAACACTCCTTGTCTCCATATTCAATTGTTGTTCCATTCAAAACCTCCACACAAATTTCATTAGCCAACACATAAAATTCAACAACAAAACAAGAATAGAAGGTTCATCAAAGTAGTTGCATCCCTCATGCTAGTTGCCATCATTGCCAACTCCATGAACAAACATCCAAAAAGTTGGTTGTCACATCCCCATGTAGAAAGACACAAAAAGGTAAAACCTTAAAGATTTCATGTATTTCATAGGACATGCCTTTAGGTCACATGTGTACCATTTGCCATTTCAAAATTCATTCAATACTTTGATATGTGTTCAACAACACATGCCACATAAAAAGGTCAAATGTGTGTGTGTGTGTGTGTGTGTGTGTGTGTGTGTGTTTGACACATAGAAAGTTACAAATGTCATTCCAATTAGATCCAATGGTTTGACATTATTATCAATATCTATGTTTGATGTGGGATGGCAACTTATGCAACAAGATCTTATTGCCTTACTTTGAGGATGACATCTTACACATAGGGTGCCCTCTCATGTCCCTTTACCATCGAAGAAATTTTGGTTTATTCTTTTAGAAAGGTAGGGGATGATAAAATCCTAAAATCCAAAGGTCCACTTGACTCCCCTTTGCACTAGGCGCCTTATTTTGGCAAAGATCCTAACCTAGGGCCTTACCTTAGATGTAACATCTACTTGGAACCAAGTCAATGAACCAACACCCACTGGCCCACCATGCAAATGGATGGTATGTGAATAGTCCAAACATGTCGTGGTCCTTATTCATGTCTCATAACCAACCATGGTGGTTTGCTATGTACTAACCATTTGTGTGTACTTGGGGAGGCCCATTCGATATTTTTATTATATATATATATAGTAAAATTTGAAATATATTTCAAAATATAATTACATGCCTTAATTATCAATTAAATAAATATAAGGTTATAAATATATATATTCTTTTTTACAATATTAATAATAGGGGCACAAGAATGTGAAAGACATGTGTTCAAATATTTGTCATTTAGTCTATGGTCAATTTGAATTGAAACATACATGGTGAATAGATAGAATACAAAAGATGAAAAAAAAGGTGGGAACTGAGTGAAGGATATCTTATCAACTAGTTGATTTGTTAAATAAACTAACAACAACAATCATGGTGATTTAAAATTATTTCTCAAAATCAAAAGGGCATTTGAAATTCAAATATTATGACAATGATAGCAAGAAGATAAACATAAATTCCAATGCAATGATTATGACTTTTGACATAACTAAAAAATGCTTACACCTTGAATGATGTTAATGTTGAATTTTCAATAAGTTTGTTTCAAATGATTAATAAAATATACCACTTATATATATATAGGATTTCAAATATTTGATGATTGTGGTTAAATATGAAAAATAATTTTCCAAACAATTATGCATATTATTAAATTAAATAATTATAAGGTGGATGAAAAAAATTACTACCCTCATAAAATAACATGTTTATGTCAAATGCTTGTTAAAACATACAAGGAGTGGCCTTTTCAAGCACATGTATATATCTCCCTAATAGCCACCAAGTGCCCTACCTAATTACCTACCTATATAATAACCATTTACATTAGCTACCTACTTACCTATGATACTTACCCACTTATCTAAATTGTTACCTAGGTAATGTGAGGTGGAAGTAGGAGGGTTTACAAAAGAGATTACCAAGTGGAACCTTGGTAATTTAAATGTAGTTCATCCACAACCAAGTCATAACAAGTTGCAAATGGATGGTACATTGGTGAGTGGTAGGTCAAGTAATCTCAATTATTTGGTGGTGTAAAAGAATGACATAATTGGGTAATTGAACAAATTATCTTTGCCATCACTAATTGATGTTATTACTTTTATTATGACTCCATGCCTTGATATTAATTGAGGTGAATATGTTTTCGGTGCACACATGACAATTGGGGTGCTTAGTAATTCAATTAGATTGTTGACACATTTGAAACATAGCACAAATAGGGCTCATGTTTTGGACTTTGACATGTTTTTAGTCCATGTTTAAACTAGTGTTTGTTGGTTTTTCCTTTTTTAAAGAACCTTTTATTTAATTTTTGACATTAAAAAAATATTGGTAGGTTTTCTAATTGTGGGTTTAAGCCCAATTCTTCACATTTTAAAACTTGTCATTTTGGTTTTGACAAACAAGAATTCAAATTCAAGAACCTTTGGGTTTAATAAAGCAAGGTTTGGTTCCATGTGTAGACTAACAACATTCCCCACGATGGTTAAATCTTTTTATGAGTATAAAGTTTTATAACAAGTTAAAATAAAAAATTGTCTAGGTACCAAGTTTATATCAAATCAAAATTGATCATCTACCTATAAATTTAACCTACTAATGAGCTTTTCTAAAAACTTCAATGTGCCTACCTTAAGAACTTGATGTTTTCAAGTGTTTTTTTGAAGTACCTATTTATAATAAAAGGCTCAATCCATGAGTTGGTCCTTATGCCAATTCCATCGAAAGGGGGTTGGGTCAAGGTCAAAAAAACTTGAGCATGAACCCTTCGGTTTAACAGTTCAAATTGGGCAACTTGTCAACATTAATTTCAATGTTCTTTTTTTCCCTTTTTCTTTTTGAATCCTTGAGTTTCAAGGTGCCATGTGTTGAAGTGTTGAAATGGATGTAGTGAAAAAAAAAGCAAATATATTAAAACATGGTGCATGTTTTTCCTCTAATATATTTGCTTGTTTCTTTGGATTACTTGGCCTAGGTTGCTCTAGTGGATTTGCTTATTTATTTTCACTATTTACTTCTTATAATTAAATTAATTATTTTATGTTTAGTATTTCAAATTTGTTTGTTGTTTTGTTCATGAATTTTATTGCTTGTCATTTTCTTTGTTGTTATTGGTTTTTTTGTCAATTTAAGGTTCAAGATTTTGCATGTCACAATCCATTGATGATTATATACATTTGATTAAGTCTAAATTTTCCACACTTTAGAAAGTTTCATAAGTTTCACAATATTTTGAAAACATGATTGGAGTTTTGGAAGCATTAAGATGATTCAAAAAGTTTGTCATTTATTGATTTTTACTTATTTGGAATGAAATTTCAGTAAATAAGTTTGAATTTGATGATCTTTGTATCTTTAAAAAGATCTTTGTGATTTCAATAAGAGTGTGGCCTCACATTAGGAAAACAATGATATAGTTTTAAATGAATGTTGCAAAAATGTTTCCTAGCCATTTAAAATGTAATTTGAAAGCCAAATCATGTCTAATTGAAAAATTCACATGACATTAGAAAACTATTAACAATGGTTATAATATAATGAGGTCATACGTCCCATTTGGTTAACTAAAATACTTAGATTAAAAAACATATTAAAGAACATTCCAAAAACATGCTAGGAAAGACAGACATATTTTGAAACTTAATGAATGAAAAATGGACAATGGTGGGTGAACTACATCTATCGAATGATATGGGGATGACAATGGATGCACTTAATCTATCATGGATGAAAATAAATATTAAATGATAAATTTAATCCATGATGGATGGAAATGATCCATGAACAACAAATCAAATTAAGTCGTATTAAATATTTGATTTTTATAATTGATTATGATATCCTTACATGTGTTTAATGACTTATATTGGGGTATGTCACATAATATCAATTGTGATACCTAGAAAGTTTAATGCCCAAATTGGGTTCAATTCATGTTAGAAGTTTTAAAAATGTTTCCCCTTAATTCGCAAACATTCACTTTGACTAAGTAATGTTTCATTCTCCTTGATTTGTGTCATGTCTTGTGTTTTTTTCAACTTCTTGTTAAACTTTTGATTCAATTGCATCCCTAAGAAAACATTTCCTATCCCTTTCGAGAGTTGATTGCAAGCTTAAGTTAGAGTTTGGACATTGTACGTGTTTTTTTTACCCATGTTTTTTCAAATAGTTTGTACATGAAATATTTTTCATCATGGAATTCATTGAGGCCATGATTGTTGCAATACTTTGAAAATCTCCCAAATTTAAATTCGTTTTTAATAATGATCAATGTTTTAAAAATATACAAGGAATTTATTTATGTGGTTACTTTAACCTTGGTTAAACTTGGTTAACCTAAGTTTGACCTAGCTTTAACTTTGGTTAGTTTCATATTGGTTTAGTTTTAACCTTGGTTAGCCTAGGTTTAATCAAGTTAACTTATATTTAGTCAAGGTTTAGTCATGTTTCACCAAATTTTAGTGAAGGTTTACCAAAATTTCAATGAAGTCAAGGTTTAACCAATGTTTAGTTTATGTTAACTTAGGTTAGCATAGGTTTAACCAATTTTAGTCAAAATTTTGCCAAGGTTTAACAAATTTTTAGTTTAGTTAAGGTTTAACTTTATGTTAACCTAAGGTTAGTCTTACTTTAACATAGATGTTAGTTTAATAGATGAGCAATTCAATAAAGGTCTTTATTGATAAGAATTTTCATTATTATCTCCTTTGGGAGGTGATGCCCACTAGTTAGGTAGAATTTAGGTGGAAAGTCAATCAAAACCTTCTTGAGGGTGGAGGTTGGTTAGTCATTTACTTAGGAAGAATTTTAGGAAAGGAAATACCCCCACCTAGATTAGTGGAGGTTTTTTTGTTGCCCTTTGGGGGAATTGGTCATTAGGGGTCAAGTCACCCTTGTGGAGGGGTGAATAAGGTAGATTCCAAAGTGGGAGATTTCTCTTTGGTGTTTATTCAAAAATTAATAAAAATCTACGTCTTTGGCCATTTCTTTAATCTTGTATGTCCCTCTTCCCTGCCTTCTATTTTTCTTCTTCTAATTCTATGTTCCCTTCTTTGGTTGGAAACTTTTTAGGTTGCCCACTATGTCTTTTATTTTTTTTTCTTCCATTCTTAGTCCACTCAATTTTGTTATTTTTTAATTATTTTATTTTCTGTGTTGATGGAGAATGAGGGGAATACAAGGCGGCATGAATTTTTCCATTGTGGTAATAAAGAGGTGTTCATATTTCTTGGGAATCCTTTATTTAATTTGTTGGTATGTTTTCATTTATGATAGGATGGTAGATGTGTGGTATATATGGTAGGAACATGGGGTTTAACTTAATTACCATCCCTTCATTTCTATTTTTAAAAATGTTATTATTATGCCTTCATACCATGTTATCTTTTTTCACATACTACCAAGAGTAATAATGGGGGTCAAGTGGAGTATTGTTCACTAAACAATTAATTTTCATTTCATATAGAGTTTGATTATATTTATGTGAGTAATTGTAGTAGAGTAAGTTAGGAGATCAACCAAGTATTTTGGAATTCATATTACCATCACCTTGGAGGTAATTACCAAGGTATGATGACGGGCTTATTTACACTTTGGTTTAGTTGGGGTTTAACTTATGTTTAATGTAAAATAATATAGGTTTAACCAAGTTTTAGCCAAATTGTAACAAATTTTTTATTTCACCAAGGTTTAACAAATGTTTAATTTAACTTAACCTAGGCTAACCTAAAAATAACTTGGGTTAACTTAAGTTATAAGGTTCAGTTAATTCATAATGCATAGAAGACTTTACAACACAAGTGCATTGTGCATTATGGAAGTTGCAAAACTCAAGTTAAGGTTTAGGGTTTAAAGATCAAATTTGGATTTTGATTCCCCAAGGTTTACACTTATTGCATCATCCCGACCCTTATCAATTGGCAACTTCAAGATTTCAACTTTCAAAATCCATAAGATTTTTCATTGTTCAACATTTTTTAAAGTTTCAAGTTTGAACTTTGATTCTCAAATATTGATTTGAAAGCTCAAGCATCATTCCTCTTGCATTGCCTCTAAAGTTGTTTCACCATATATACAATGTACATTGTAAACTTAAACTTTCTAATTTTGACTCCCTCACTTTTAATCATGAAGATACATCATAACTTACAAACTTATTAACCATTAAGTACATATCTTTTGGTGATCACCCTTACCTTTACAAAGGTGGTTATGGTGAAAGGATTTGCTTTGCAAGTAACATTTATTGGCAACAATGATTACAAGTGTAGATGGAAAGTTAATGAAGCACAAAATAAGGAATTAGGGAATCGATGATTTAGAAGTAAGAGATTCATTTAATTATTGGTATGCTTGCAAGGTCACCATGCGTGGTGAGAGGATTAACTTTCTAGGATAAGTTGTAGGTGAAACAATAGGCCAAACCTTTAGCCTTTTGACAATTTCACTCAAAAGAACCCTAATTTTCAAACTTAGAGGTAGATTTCCTTGTTTATTTGAGGTTGGAATATGGCAATATTTTCCCTTTAAAATAGTTAATAATGATGGATAAGGCCTTTACCTATTTCCCAAATTTTGCTTTTACCATGGTTTACAAATCCAATCCTTTTCAAAAAGAAATTGCTTATAATTTTCATTGAAATCATTTAATGGGACGTGACAAAAAAATATAGATTGTTTGTGTGAAAGGGCATTGATAGAAGTCCATATACTTTGAATGAACTAATTCAAGCGAACCTATAGCTTTGGATTTTTTTTTCGAATTTTTTTTCATAATGTTGGGTGGGTGGGTGCAAGAATGAGTGAACTGATTTTTTAACTTTCTGAAATTTTTTGCAGAATGTTTGTCATTTTAATGACCATATTTGATAGGTAATTATTATTTTTTAAACATGGACTCAATTTAAGGATAGGTACCAACTTGAATATGTATTTATTTCATTTATTAAATTTCCATAAAATTAAAAAAAAAACCTATAGACTTTCAAAGTCAAACATTATGTATTGTAATCTTGACAACAAATTTTTATATGGGCTTTCAAATGGTCCAATCATTTGTGATGTGTTGGTTAAGGACTTGATTTTGGTTAGATAACATATTAAAACAACTAAGTTTGAAAAGTCTTATATGATGGCATTTGTAATATTTTACCTATTGACTTTTAAACATGCTAAAAATTAGGGTTTTTTCAAAAGTTTACAATATATATATATATTCTTATGCACGTGTTAAGAAAAGGGACCTCCAAATGGGCTTTAGATTAAAAGGAAAAAATGCTCAAGAAACCAATGGAAAATCTTTGTAATTCATTTTAACCCACAAAAGAAACCCTTGTTTTGGACTAAAAAAATGATAATTTCTTATAACCCATTGGTTTATTCATTTCTTATAATTTTGTGGGGGGCACTTCAAACAAAATTGACATAATTCCCAACAATGTGAAGATCTAATACAATTTATCTTTCAAAAGAGTGATTCACATGAAGGTGTTAAAAGGAATAATTTGTAAGGAAAATGTGCTAATTACATTTGAGCATGAATGTCCTTTCCTAATAATTGATAATGTTGAATGCTCTAAGGGATATAAAGTTTCAACTTTAACTACCAATATGTTCATTAAAATATGCTTTGTTTAGGATATTTTTAGTTTACTCAATATCACTCTTGATAATTTTAATTTTAATTAGACTCTTTATCTTCCATAAACCATCAAATGCATGTTTTTAAACCAATAATCAACTTCTAACTATTAGGTTTTGTTTAATGCAAATAGATCATCAAGTGCATGTTTTTAATATTTATATCTATTATTAGGGTAGAACTGCCCATCACCAAACATTTTCCAATATTTTCCCCATTCCTTAACCAAATTGAGTAATTTTTGTGTCATTGGACACGCAAATAGGAGGGTTACAAATGTTCTTTGAGTGTTAGAAATAAGGAATAACAAAGAAAACACAAAACAATAATGAATGATAATTTTTTTCAATTTTTTTGAAAAAATAGTTTTAGACCCTTTTCTACTTTTAGCCCCATACCTTCCTCATTTTTTAGTCTATTTTGAACAATTTAAAACTTAATGGGTGAATCAACTATGGCTTTAAAAAATAAAATAAAATATAAAAGCAAAGATGCAATGATCAAAAATTTAAGTTTGAAATCCTAATTTACTTTAATTCACTCATCATCGAACATTAAACCACCTTACACCAAACACCCAATATCTTCCCCATTCCTTTATTGAATTAAGCAGTTTTTTGTGTGATGTTGGAAGTATTAAGTGAAGGGTTATAATTGTC
>Ga0116228_10005955_pt1 | contig 10890 bp, 7 predicted proteins | sample S1TSphfallax_2_FD_89694 | JGI IMG/M metagenome (GOLD analysis project Ga0116228, IMG submission 89694) | Host-associated microbial communities from peat moss isolated from Minnesota, USA - S1T2_Fc - Sphagnum fallax MG | ecosystem: Host-associated > Plants > Peat moss > Unclassified | place: USA... | reverse complement strand
TAGGTAGTGGCTACAAAGGGTTTACAAGTGTTGTAAACAATAAGTAGCAACTATTGAAGGTTTGTAGGTGGTTGTGGGTTTTCTTTCAAGTTTGCAAATGACATGTGCAATATAGTAGTTGTTTCATGACAATAGTTGTTGTAGGATGGTAGTTGCAACATATAGAAGGTAGACAAAAGACAAGTCCTACTTTCATGTCTTTTCATTTTTCTAATTATTTCTTTTTCATTTGACAACCCTTTCCTTATTAATAATTAAGTTGTCAAATCTTGTGGTTTTATAAGGGGTAAGGTGAAAAAGGGAAAGGGAAAAAAAGAAAAAATTAGTTTGAGTTCATCCCAAAACTACTTGAATGGCCTCATCTACCAATTGGTGGGTGTGAGGTCACAACAATTTTTTTTTTGACCATTGTTATCCCAAGACAAAAACTATTGACTTTCTAGTTTTTGTGGATATGACTATGAGAAACTTGGATTTTAGATGTGAAAATGTATCATACATTTATGAATTTATTTGGCATTAAAAGGAGAAAATGTTTAGTAGATCATGCGTAAGTTTGCCATCTTGTGGTTGAATTTTGCATGTACATTAAATTTTTCATATTTTTGTATGATTAATTAGAAGATAAAATTACAAATCTGAAATAAAATAACTTTTGAAAATCAATATGCGAAAATCGCTTTTGAATACGAACAAGTTTGAAATGTGTGAGACTCCACATTTTGAAACCTGGGTGAAAATATTTTTCTCAAGTTTTTGAAACCCTGCCCAGGTCTCTTAAAAAATAATTTGAAAATAAATTAAAGAACTGAGCCAAGTCTTGAAAACTCTTCTAAAACCTGGACCCGACAGGTCTAAAAAAAACCTGAGAACAATCAAGCACCGGTCTCCTCCTCTTACCAGAGTCAACAAACACTCTAAAATATTATAGAAACCACCCATACAGCAGTCTATAGTATATACTATGTACTTGAGAAAACGCAGTAAGTTACACACTACCCTAGTACCTTGGGGGCTTCAACACATGTGTGTCCAATAATTAATTAATTTTGAGAATTTCAACATTTCTGAAAATACTATAATTAGTGTCGAAGCTGCCATTCCCACATCTTCTGTTGAATATTTATTTATTTGTTTTTCATTTTTTCACGCTGGTAGCCTAGTAAAAATAAAAAATTCCCGAAATTTTTGAAACTTTCAAAGATCTGGGCCATGTAAACCTGGAATAAACAAATTGACCATTTACACTAGGTAGCAAGATAATTGCTAAAACTTCTGGCATTGCGGGCAGCTAATTTTGAATAAAAAGACATTTACTGAAAGCCTAATTGAATTATTGCCAGAATGGTGAAGGTACTATGGTAATAAGGCATCTTTGACAAAGAAGGGAAAAAAGGCGTTCTGACTTAAGCTACACAAGCTAGAATCAAAAGTTTTTAAAGGCGTAAACTGAAGAAAATGCATTATAACTGATGGATGATTGTGGGATGAATGCGGATTAAATTGTTTTTAGAGAATGACGGTCATATCTCTTCATCAGTTGGAAATTAGGGTTTTCCTGAATTAGGGTTTGGCGGTGGCTGACGGAGGCAAAGGAGATGCTGGGGGAGAAACTGTAATTGAACTCCAATTCGATCTACGCTGCTCTTTCAGGTCGAAGAGCCTAGTCGTCTCTTCTTCTTCATAGTTGCAGCAGCGGTATTAGCAGCCATGAAGTTTTCTTCTCGTAATAAGCTTTTCCATTGCTCTTTTTAAGCTTTTTTCTTTGTTATTGCTTTGGTTTTTGGTACTGTTTTGCTCCTTTCTCATGGGGTTGGTACTTAGTGTGTTGTTGTCTGTTGTTTGTTCATAGAAAGAGAGCATGAGCGCTATTCCTTTGTTGGAAGACTTCAGTATTTAAAGCTGAATTTCTCTAGCGTATTTGGAATCTTACGAGGAAGCCTGGATTGGTTGTAGGTGTGAGTAGCTCAAGGCGCAAGTCGCGGAAAGCTCACTTCAGTGCACCTTCAAGCGTGCGCCGCATTCTCATGAGCGCTGCTCTTTCGTCAGATCTCAAGAACAAGTACAATGTAAGTTGTTCGCCTGTGTGCATGCAGCGTCTTCTGTTTAGAGAATTTTCGCATTCTTAATCATTCCTAGGTCGATATGGACACGACCTATCAGCATTGCGGTTCTGATTAGAAAGAAAGAGGGGTTCATGTGCCAGGTGCGATCTGTGCCGGTGAGAAAGGACGATGAAGTCCAAGTTGTTCGAGGCACATATAAAGGCCGAGAAGGAAAGGTCGTCCAGGTCTACCGCCGAAAGTGGGTGATCCATATTGAGCGTATCACCCGTGAGAAAGTTAATGGTATTTTCACTGATCTTTTCGAGTTTGCCTTTCTGCACACCAAATCTTCTTGCTTTGAGAAACCATGAAACAATGGGTCCTTGTATTCTCCTAAAATGCGTCATCTACCGTCTTAGACCCTGCTGTAAACAATGCTAGTGTTTGGTTTGTTAGTAAGTAGAGCATTCTCTGTTCTTCTTGTGTCATCAACCTTCTCAAACCGCTGATGTAAGCACAGTCGGTCTAGGTTTGTTTTGTAGCTAAGAATTCTTTCTTCTTCTTGAAGTGAAGTTCTAGAGTTTAGGCAACATGCTCATTGATGTTGGGCATGGTCTCTATTGACGAGTGGCAGTGCATTTTAGGTGGGGAGTATCTTTAGGGAGGTGGAAAAAGCTGCACAATGTGACTTTTCTATTTATTATTTGTCTGGGCCTTTGAAAGGTGGGCTGTTAGTTTTTAAGGAAATAATTAATAGTGGTTGATGTTACTCAGTAGTCAAGCCTCTTATGTTTATCTCATGCTAGATGTTGTGATTTTGGTGGCGAATGGACTGGGAACTCAAAATTGAGAATCACTTTGTCTGCATGAGATATACATGCTTGGTAGTTTCTGAGAAAGGTGACTCTGAAGTCTGTTTCTGCAACTATGAGAAGCACTTATTATACTGTACTCCAAAAGTAATTCTCAACCTGAGATTGTCAGATGTGGACTCGTAGTAATACCTGTCAATGAAATCTTGTGTGCAAAATTTTTGAAACCCAGAGATTTCTTGATGGAGCTTTGTTCTTTATTTGTTGCTGTGCAGGTTCAACTGTCAATGTTGGCATTGACCCATCAAAGGTTGTCATTACCAAATTCAAGCTTGACAAGGATCGCAAGGCTTTACTAGATAGGAAAGGTAAGGGCCGTGCTGCTGAGAAAGGTAAAGGAAAGTTCACAAATGAGGATGTGGCCCCAGCTCTACAGGAGGTTGACTAGTTCCAGCTAGACCAATGAGCTGGCTGTGCAGTCTTGACAGATTCAGCAGGCTTGAAAAGGAAGCTTGCCTAAAATGGATTCTATATATGTTCTGTTTTAAATGGATTTCATTCAGTGAGTTATACTTGTCGAAGTTTGGGTTTTTAAAAAAAAATTGATGATTGCAATTTCCCTGATTTCTACAAGCAAGTTCAGTGATGGATTGGTGAGATCATCTTTTTTTCCTAAATTTATGGTTCTGTAGAGAGTGTCCAGTACTTTCTGTAGAGATCACGTGCCTAATATTCTTGGTCTAAAGGTGTCATAGTTTCTCACAGTAGGTAGTGCTTGACCTAGAATTCCTGATAGTTAAACCTGAATTTTCTTTTTCTTCCAATTTTATGTGTTGGTTAAAATTCTCTTTGATGGTTTTTCATTTGAGCTTCATGTTGTCATATGGAGGAGTTCTCGAGCCTTTTGGACCAGAATTCAAAAGTCCATCTAGCTTGGTTGTGATATGGTCCTGAGTGTTATGGGTAAGGAGGGTCTTGAGGGAAAACTAGGATGGTGAAGAAGGCCAAGTGATATGACCTCTAGAAGGTCGACCATGATGCGGACAGATCTGGCCAAATGCCTTATCTGAAAACCTAGGTTTGCTGATGGCTGTCAATCTATTTCATCTTTGTATCAATAGCTTCAGAATTACTTACTCAGAGGCTGGGGCCTGGGCAAGCTCTCTTTATGCATACATCTAATGGAGGGCAGTAGGAGGACCAAGTGATGTGACCTTAAATGAGGTCGACCATGATGCGGACAGACATGGCTCAATCATATCTGATAATCTGGCTTGCTGATGGTCCTTACATTCTTAGTCTGGAGGAGGTAACTTAAAAAAACATCAGGTTGGTATGCAAGGGAAGAAGATTTTGCATAGAAAGTGAATGATGCAGTACAATTGTGTCTTTCAGGTTACCTTAGTTGTCGAGTTATATTATGTATTTTGTAACAGGTGTCTAGTGCTTGACTACTACCTGTAACAGCACATCTGGTAGGAGATGTGGCTTCACCACTATAGGGCATGCCGCCACTGGTAGTAGCTAGCCACCAGACACTGGTAACCAGATCTAATCAATTCTTGGACAGAACTATTTTTATCTGAAAGTAGCAGAGTTTTCCAAACATGTGAAAGGTACTGTTTTCCAACTATATGATACCTTGTCAAATTGCAGCAGGTTTTTGTTGTATTCATTGTCAAATGTTAGAGCAGTTCTAACATCCAAATCCACTAGTGAGAACATTGAATTTGGAAGGTATGGAAGGTCTGGGGTAGGTAGGAACTACAAGAAACAAGGCAGGAAAATACCCCTGATAGACCACTCTAACAAAGCTGTCCAAAACTTGGTTGTAATTGTGTATCTTTCACACATGGTTTGACAGCTCAAAATGATCTGTTTTGAAACTTAATGAGTTTTTAGGTGCATGATTTCAGATTTTGCATGGTGTCAGTGTCAACCTTAAGAGTGCCATAATTTTTCTAATACAGGTTAAAACGTCATTTTCTTTTGTTTTCTATGTAGATCTTTTGTCTTTGCAGGAGACACTTGATTTTGGCTGCATTTGAATTTTGGGTTGCATATGATGTGATCCAGTTGTTTTTCCATTGCAACTGGTTTTGTGATTAGTCAAAAGAATGCCTTGGTTAAATTTATTTTACATCTTTTAGGTGAATTGGGCTTTGTGTGTGTCACTAGGTTTGTAGTTTGCCACGTTAGTTTGAATTTAGATTAATGATTTTCTAATACCCACCTGCTCATCCTAATACTAATCATGGTTGTAAAGTAGCTGACTACAAAGTCTCACAATGTGCAATACAAGTCTTCTCATATTGTCTATATAAATAGCAGAAATGTGCAGACCTCTCTCTATCTCTAGTCCATGGGATTGGCCAAGAAGCAGGAGCAGGAAATGATTATTGAGTTGTTTTTTGCAAGAAAATCTGTCTTCATTTTTTTTGGTTTTCCCAAGACTTTGGATTGTAACCTCTGGGCTGTAGATGCTTTTGAAGAAGACCCCACACTGCTCTTCCTGTCCATTGAAGCTTCCATCTTGAAAATTTCTTAGATGTCTTGAGAAAGGCAATGATCATTACACACATGGTGCATGGGCAGGTTTAGCATTACTTAGTTTGCTGATTTCATCCAGCCTCTTCAACTTGTGATGGGCAGAGTTATTTTTTAGTAGCACTGGCTTTAGCAGACTTGAGGAAATTTTGAAGAGCATGCAGCCTAAGATCAATGTCTGTTACCTCCTTTTCTGCATCCATGTTGTGTACAGCTTGGGAAACAACATTATATTGCCCTGCAGAACCAACGTTTTCTGTGATAGAATACAATGTTGTGAGTAATAAAGCAGAAGTATCCAAGTTGGTCCATAAGGAAAATACCACATAGAGCCCAGGAAAGTGTTTCAACTGTGTGCAAGATACAATCTGAGCTAGGAAAATATGGATGTTGAAAAACTTGTCTATGGAATGCTCTGCATTTGCCAACTCAAATTCTAACTACTGGACACTGAAGGAGAGTTGGCATGGACTATGGAGTTCCAAATGATGTGGCTTTGAACAGAGGGCCCCATGGCATTTCAAACAGGCTAAAGAACACAAGATTTCAAGAAAGTGCACACCTGAGGAGTGACAATTGTAGTCCACACTCCGAGTATCAGGGGACTCAGTGTGACTGAGTTCAATTCCCTCCATCTTTGCATACCTATTCATGTAAGTAATGAAATTGATGAATTGCTGAGGGGACATTTCTCACTCATTTGTGTAGATTTGCAATTTTCTTACTTGTTTAAAGGTTGCAAATCCTTGTGTTCACTCTCATGGTTCACAACCACCTTCAAAAAGTTTCAACAGTTGGTTATCAACTGAATTTCAGATGAATATTGCATTGGGAACATCAGAAGTGCAGATTACTTTTGAAGTTTTGCCTTCACATCTCGCAAGATCCTGCCTGGAGAACTTGCTCTAGATCCATAACGACGATAAACCTGTAGTCATTCAGTTAGCTTTCTTTCAAATCCTGAACGGCAAAATAGACTTCATCAACCCACCTCATCCAGTTAAAGTCATGGATCAAATGGTCAAGACTCAACCACGAATGCAAGTCATACACACAAAATACAATTCAACATTTGCCGCTTAATGCAGTGGTAGTTAGATGCATGCCCATCCAGAAATGTAGGTCATGAAAGAAATTTCCTAAACAGTGATCATAGGGTATAACGACACATCTTCACTTGTACCTCAGCATCATCGTCACTTGCGAGTCCAGGGGTCAGGGCAAGACCACTTGTCACATTGGTACCAACTTCATGAAGTGGTTGTTGGTTTGTTTGGCTTCTCCTGCATGAAACTCACTTGGTTGGATACACTTAACAAAGATGTCAACATTAAGATATTTTCCTCCAAAGGTCAACTGACATCAGTGAATTCCCAATCTGTAGTTACCTAAAACTACCAGTAGATACAACCACTGTTGTGCCTGCCGATTCCATGGTTTTACCACATCCTAAGGACATGCTGGTTTCATGGTTATAATTCATTCTTAATGTGTGCCTGGATGCAATAACACTAAAGTAGAAGGCTAGGTTTGAGTCAGAAGAGATGAGCAACATTACCAGCTTCTGGTGGGGGAAAGACTGGAATAGTCTTGTCTTGCTGAATGTGACCTTATCCTATCCACCTGATTTCTTCCTGCTTTGGATACCTACAGAGGACACAAACCCAGAAACTTGTCTCTAAACAACATTCCATAAATACCTGGGATCAACTGGATATTGAATGGATGGACAATATTTCTGAGCATTTTGAGTGGCACAGATATCACAACTCTGAACAGCATACCTGTTTCAACTCTTCTTATTACTGTGGGCTTGGTGTCCTGGACCTCAGATCAAATTGATTCATAGAAGAGCTTTGGAAGGAAAAAATAGACATTTTTTGCAAGATTCTTCTGGTCCAGTGTGCACTCATGACTCCACAGGAACTCTGATCTCAAATATTCCCAGTGCATTCTCCACCACCTCAGTTTTGAAATTCATTCACATTGCACACAAGATTTTATGTTAACTTGAGAGGAGTCAAGAAAGTTTTTGGACGTAGTACCTCAAGAGGTGAAATACTCCTGTTTGAGAACTGCATACTCTCTTGTCTTTGAGAAGACACTGTTGGATGTGCCCTTATACCATTGGAGCTTAAATTCCTTGACAGTTCCCTATCATCAGTAAGGAATGCTTGATCAAGTCAGCTCTCCATTGTACTGCAAATGAAATTGTGGTAGGTGAATACATCTGTAGGCCAACTGAAGTATCTGCCTAGATCTGTTAGTTGAGTCTACTGATATGAGACAAATTAGATTTTCCAAAAAGTTCACTATTGTATAACTTCTGCAAGCACCAAACCATCAAGATTTCACAAAACAGCATTGAAGCCAGGGTGGATGTAGCCCATTTGAAGTTTATACCCATGCAACTCGTAGGTAAGATATGATGTATCATTTCAGCTGACAAGAACTGGTCTGGATAAAACTGTTATGTCATTTCCTTATGAGACCCCCTCAACAAACCACCATCAGGTTTTTCTCAACAGGACTCTTTTCAATTTGGAATGACATAGACCTATTGATGGATTGTTTCCTCTTATTTTAGTGCATTGTTGGGTGAGGTCAACTTGGATTATTGTGTGTATGGTTTCTCCCATACAACAAGTGAAATGCTTAATTCCTTGATGTCATCTACATTGGTAGCTATCATATATTGGGACAATCCATTAGTTATTTCTGATTGGTTTGCCTTAGAAGCTTTCACCATGTATGTTATACAGTTTCTCTAATTTGTTGAATTACATCAACATAATTGCTAGGAGTAGTAGCCTTAGTCAGTCAATACAATTCTGGAAGAACATTTATAACTTCACTCCAAAGACTGGTGAAAAGAATCCTGTACACCTTCCCTGCCTGCCAAGTTTGCCTTCAATTCAAATTGGATGCACAGAGCAAAGAAATAGAACAGGTGAGCATGGAAGGTAAAGACTATCTATCACCTTGAGTAAGGATCAGTTGATCGTGTTGATGAAGGCTGAGATTGTCTTGCCTGCAATCCCTTGTATTCCTGACAATGTGCTCTAAGGTTGGCAGCATTCAGGCGGCCCCTAGTACCAAAAGAAGGGCATGATGATGGGCGAGAGCTTGGTCGAGAACCTGCAAAAAGGGGCACAATAGTTAGCCTGTAATTTTGAGGTAATTTTGGCATATAAAGTTCAACATTGGTACAAGGTCCGAACACAAATGTAATATCTACAACAATTTCTCTGTGCTAGAAACACATACATCATGCTTGGTCTAGATATACATTACTGGGGCAATACATTCACCTATAGGTGTGTTTGCATGACTAGATAATGGTGATGGCCTTCGACCGCCTCTCAGGTGACCATCAGTATGTTTTGTCAACAATGATGGAGATGAGCTCCTGTGCACAATAAAGCGCAAATAGTGAACCAACATAAAATCTTCACAACCTGTCTATACAGCAAGAAAGTTGGCATGAATTCTTGTGTCTCTTTGATAAAAGTTAATTATTACTATGTGAGTCAGCTTCTGTTTCAAACCAAACTGGTGTGAACAACACACAACTTGCATTTCTCTTTGGAAAAAAATTTCACCCTGTTGGAACTATATGGTTGATAACCAAAAAATAAGTTCACAAAGCTGGTACCTGGGTCTTGAATGGGATGGTCTTGTACGAGAAGGTGGAAGATCTCTGGCACCCTGGACTTTGATCCTGCAAATATTGTAGTTTGCAAGGCTATGTCTTGAGAGCACCAAGATGCATTAGACATTGGTCCCCCTTTTAGAAGCTATATAGAACTCAATCTTGTTAATCTCAGCCTGAACATATATCCTGCAATTGTCAATCTTCTTGCATTTTGTCAGAGAGCTTGTATGTATGTTTAACTGTCAGATACAAATTAGGCTTCTTATTTATAATCTTAGAGTAAAATTTTGATGCTAACTGGAGCCTGGCTTTTCTCTATGCCATATGTATTGCCTCTTCTTGAAGGTGGGCTCTATTAAATTGCTGCTCCAGGCTTCTGGGAGGTCAACCTTTGCAGTGTTTTTCTGGACCAGGCCACCTGACTTGGGAGTTCATGTCAGATGCAATATTCTTCCAAGTATATGTTGTTTAGAGATAGGTCATGTTGTGAGAAGATCAGTGTTTTTGTAGTTTACCTCCTTTTTAAGAGGTCAAGCTCACTCTCTGACTCACGCAGCTTCACTCGTAACCTCCTCTCTGCTTCTCGAACTGACCTTACCTACATTATGCAGCACAACAAAGAGCTCTCTCTCACATAACAGCTAACTAACACAAGAAAATTCTTAAGAGCCATGAAATGTTCTACAATATGATTGAAATATTTATAAATCAGAGTTCACTCCATCTTTTCACAGTTGCCATCTCTGAAACATGCTACTGGTAAAATGCAGTATCTAGCATGAATTCAAGTGCAAAGGATTGTATACTTCTTGGTTCAAGGCAGCATTATCCTTTGCCAATTGTGCAACAGCCTTCCGGTGTAGAGTGCGCTCTAGTTGCAAATCTCCCTATCCTCTCCCTCACATGTGCAAAGTAGTTAAGCCAAAGAAGATGAACAGATGGATTGGTATCTCAAAAGTGTTTTTGTCTCCATTTGCCAAAGGACTTCAGACAGTGAAAATTGAAGGCTGAAATCATTTTGAGCTCACATACACATTTGTATATTTGAATGAGTCCAGAGAAAAGGTTGACGCCCAGTTGATTAGTGAGAACACAACTAACCTTGCATCCCAAAATTCAATCAGTAGCTCCACATTGAGGCTCAAACAACTTGTTGAGATACTTACCTGCAGATATGCATCACCACAAGGAGTTGAGGTTCAGCATCATGAGCAGAACATTCTTGGCATGTGAATGTTCTTGTCAGGTACTGTACATGTGCTCAATAAGCACTACTAATATGTATCATGAGCTGGTAGAGATTACTACATTATCAATATGGTCCTCGTTGCACTTTCCAACCCTACACCCTGCAGAGGCATGCATTATTTTTTTGTCATATTAACTCCTCCCACCTGTGTTGACAGACACATGAATACACTGTCAAGCAAATTGGATTTATGAAGACTGGCAGGAGTAGGGAAACCTGAAGCTGATCCAATCTTGCTTGCAACATTTGTGTCTCTTTCCTACTATCCTTCTGCATAGAAACAAAGGCCACAAGAAACACACCAGTTGATTCCAGAATAGTGTTATGACCCATCTTTGATTATGCCAAAAATTAAGGATACTCTATGAGAAAATTGCACTAAGAGTGTGAAGCTACACTTAACTCATCCATTGTAGCAAGCTTCACATTGCTATGACCTGAGCTGCAGAATATTCCTCAAACTATTTGTTCGATGGATTTTTCTGCCTCAATTGATAAGAATTGGTTCAGCCATGATAAACTGAGCAAGCATGCTACTGTCCATGCAAAGCTTGTTGATATGTTCATGCTCAAGGTTATTAG
>Ga0116228_10005954_pt1 | contig 10890 bp, 11 predicted proteins | sample S1TSphfallax_2_FD_89694 | JGI IMG/M metagenome (GOLD analysis project Ga0116228, IMG submission 89694) | Host-associated microbial communities from peat moss isolated from Minnesota, USA - S1T2_Fc - Sphagnum fallax MG | ecosystem: Host-associated > Plants > Peat moss > Unclassified | place... | reverse complement strand
CCCCGCCCTCGAAGAATGGGACCATGGCCATGGGTGTAAGATTGAGTGATACAAACATGGCTTCCAGAAGGGCAGAACAAGCAGGTCTGGAGACTTATACACATTCTTGTTTCTTGACTTCATGGCTGCTGGGCATTTGGGAGAGATTGTAGATCATAGACTGTGGAGGCTCGATTTTGTTATGTCCTGTGGTCTGAGATCTGTTTTTGGGGCCCCTTTTTTTTGTGCATGTGTGGCATTCTCAGCAAACAGGAGGATGCTAGCAGCTTCATGGCTGCAAGAAATGGTTGGAATCACGTCCTTACCGAATGAACCCTCTGAAGAAGAGTTCAGGCTGTGCTTGCGAAATGGGCTCATCCTCTGCAATGCCATCAATAAAGTTCACCCTGGTGCTGTACCAAAGGTCTGTAATTTTCTCACTATGGTGAGAAAGCCAGATTGGTTTTGCCCTTGAATTATTTATTCCAGACCTAAAAACCCAAATCTTGATTGTAGCAACCTGGACCTCCTTGTTTGAATTTTGAATCAAGACTTTATCTATTCTCTAGATGCTGCCAGTTATGTCAAGAGTTTCTGTCATTTCAGATGACAATGAGTCTCTCCAGCATCTGGATCTGGCATGATTGTGTTCCAGAATTTGCATCAGGTCAGTCTGTGGATAATCTTCAAAGAAGCTTATCAAAGGATTTGTCATTGATGTTTTTGACTAGAGAGTGGGTTTGTTTGTAAAATCTGAGTGGAAGTGACAGGTGAAGAATGTGTCATGTTTCCTGAAGCTGGGTGTGATTGTATCTTCCACCAAAAAGGTTCTAAAGCCCTACTAAGGTTTTTCGAGATTCACTGTTTTGTATTTGCATTTTGAACAGGTGGTCGAGATTCCACCCCTTTCAAACCATCTTGATGGGGCTCAGTCTGCATATCAGTATTTTGAAAATGTCAGAAACTTTTTGGTGGCTGTGGAGGACATGGGGTTACCTTCATTTGAAGCTTCTGATCTTGAGCAGGTACAATATGGCATAGTTGCTGGTTCATTCTTCATTCTAGCTAAAGTTGTCTCAACTTGAGGACGAGAACCTGGAAGCCTTGGAGTGCTGTTTAGCTCAATATTGCACTGGCTGTAATGATGCTGACACATGAATATGTCGCGGAAGGCCACATGTGGAGTCTGTTGATGAGGATAAGTGCAATTTCTCTCAGATGTGAAGCAAAAAGAGTTCACGTTTCATCTGTCATGAATATGTATACATTTGTTAATGAAGCTACTGCTGCTTACATGACATTTTGTGTGCATGTGGAACAATGCCCTCAGGGTTCCTTATCTCCAAGCTCATCTGCAAAACTTGTTGACTGCATATTGGCATTGAAGTCATATCATGAATGGAAGCAAGGAGGGGCACTAGGTTTCTGGAGGCTGAAGTCCCCTAGTCACCCAATGGGTTACATAACAAACTCTGGCAAGTATATCACCCGATCCAAGAGTATGAACACCTCCTCCAGCCAAGGACGAAGAAAGTGGGCAATCCCAGATCTTGAAGGCCTGGATGACAGAGATCTGTTGTCATCTCCAGAACTATCAGTAAATTCCCTGAACTTTGACAAGGATAGTAGAGCCTCATTTGAAGAAATGTTGCACAATGCCCATGCTGGTCAGAATGGAGTCGGAGATGGAGATGCAGATGAGGTTCTTTCCAACATGCACATGTCAGGTAGTGTTTTTATTGTTCCCTCATATCATCAACATTTTTATACAGCAAAATCATGGAACCATTGTTGTGCAGCTTCATCCACCCTTGTCTTTGACGAAGCTCAATTCTTCCTACACTGGTCCCATACTGGGTTTCATGCACTTTGATGTGCATATGTGTCCAAGACAGGATCCCATTTCCCACAGAGTATGTAGATGATCTGGCTTCCACAGGAAGGTTTTGTTAGGAGACAAGTGATGGAATGATTGAAAATGCTGCTTGTACCCCCTTTCAAGTCAGACAACTTATGGATCAAATGCTTCTTAGCAGCCTCAACTTCCACCTGGCTCCAACACATTGGGCACAAGTTCCGTGATGTTCTCCAAGTTAAGGGAAGGCGCATGCAAGATACTCCCACTTCTGCAGATGCAGGAACAAATGCAACTATAGATGTATGTGCAGACTGTACATGTAGCAACTGGTGTATTTGAATGTTCTATTGTTGTTAGCAGAGAAATGCTGGGATTTTGTGTTAAATATTTTCCATTCCAAATAATTGTTGGTTCAAAATTTTGAAGCTGGATGCAATATACAGTTCATACATCACTCATGACTTGTCTCTCTCACTAAAATCTTTTGATGTTGTCTTGATGCAGAATGCTCCTTCCCACTCTCTCTTAAGCCTTATCAGTGCTATTCTAGGTGATAAACCTCCAGATGAAGTTCCTATGGTGAGTTCAAGAGCCTGATACCTTCTTGTATTTATCCAAATCAACTGCTTTTACATGCTTGGTACGTGCTTGGTTATGCTTCATAGAAGCACGAATGTACCATGAAAGGAGCCCAGTGCTGTAATTGATGATGCATGGTGTGTGTAGTTAGTGGAGTTCATGCTGCGCAAAGTCATGGAGGAATTTGAGCGCCACCTTCTCACTCAGAGGAAGCAAGTCACCAAAGTAAGTATCATAGACTTGAACAGATTGGACTTTGTGTATGACCTTAGATGCTGAAAACCACCCCTTTGAAGAAAGAGTATCATGTAGTGGGTACTGTATATGGTAGTTGGATTTCAAGCTCTAATCATTTTCAAATTTAGTTCAGCTTGGTGGTGGGTTGATTGTAATTCTTTGAATCTTCTTACTGGTCAAATCCAGTACCATGTTCATACTTGGGCTTAGTTTTGGAATTCCTCCACTGAATCTGTCAGATCCACCTTGCAGATGAAAACTACCTTGAAAGACTTGTTTGTCCGAGAAGAGAAATCAGCATCACAGAACTTGGTGCTGGAAGCATTGGCTGCTGGATCACAAGAGGAAGTTAAGGTACACATTATTGAGAGACCCTCCCCTCTCAATTGGGACTTGAGATAATGGATGCTAGTTGCTGCTGGAGCAAAATCTACCTCACTTCTTGGAAGTTGTAATCTTTCTGTAATTCCTGTTTTTTTATCAAGGGAGGAATTGCTCTATCTGGGTATTTGTATGTGAACTACTGAGGTTGGGTTTTTTGACTGATGGGCATGTGGGAGCTGGCAGTTGATAACTAAGAGGCTTCAACAAGTTAAGGTGGGCCCTCTTTCTCAACTTGAACTGCTTTGATCACGTCTGTTGTTGGTGGGGTTCTCAGATAAAAGGCATGATGACTCTCTGTCCTACGGATGAATTTAGCTTCACAGGATGCAAGGAGAACTTTCCACCATCATGTGCGCTGGAAATCTTGCCAACAGTTGCTCACCAGGAAGTACAAACTCTTGCTCTCCCCCTAATACTGGGGCCATAAGTAACTAAAGACATGGCTGTCCTTTACCCCACCTTTACCTGCTGGGTGCAGCCATATGGGCCTGCCTATGGAAAATGGCTGCTAAAAGCATGAAAATATGATAAGGAATTGTGGCAGGGAAACCTATAGCTAAGCTGTGATTGATTTGCAAATTATGCATGTTATGCTTATACATGAAATGTTGTGTACTGAAGATGGAGAAGAAGCAGGTGCAAGAAGAGAATAGGCTCAAGGAAGAGGAGGTGGAGAGATTAATGAAGGAGAGTGAGGAGAAACAGATGGCAGTTCAGGTGCTGAAGAATGAGCTAGAGTATATTAAGCGCCTAGATGAGGAACATTTGCTCAGATTGGAAAAGCAGAAGAGAGAGATTGAGGTGGAATCCAAAGAGAGGATTCGAACACTGGAACTGCAGCTGCAAGATGCACAGAAGAAGATGCATGAAATTGAAATGAACTCAGCCAGCGAGCTCAGTATTCTACGGTTGAAGGATGCCAAGTGTCAAGAGTTTCTGTCTCATCATGCTCAAGAATATAAGGTGTGTGAACTTGGAAACATTTCGGAAAAAATCTGTTACTTTTTATGTACAGAGGTTTTGAGCTGAATTTGGGGATGCATGGACATGAAGTAATCTCCTCTTAGCCAGTAACAACTGCAGCTAAAACTGTTTTGCTATGGCTGCTCTGTTCCCCTGATGTACAGTATGTGCAGTCGTGTTTTTCTGGACAGAACCATACAGTGCACTGATATACAAATCAGATTAGTGAGAAGTCTTTGCTAGTTCAGAAGACCTGAACATGAATGATGGGTCTGTGGCAGAATCTCAGGTGGGCACAATATAGTGCCAAGGAAGATGTATTGCGGATGCAAATGGAGTGGAAAATTCAGTTGTCTACACTTGGTAAGTTCACCCATGAAGTTGTCACTTGGGAATCAAATTTGTGCATGCTGATTCTAATGATGTTTCTAGTTATCATGCTATTTTGTATGCCTTTTTTCATGTGTTGAGATTTGAAAACTGCACACATTACTAAGTTTTGATTTTTTTTGTAGGGAATGAGCTGCAAGAGATGGCAAGGGCAGCATCGGGATATCATAAGGTGCTTGCAGAGAATCGAGCACTTTATAATGAAGTACAAGATTTAAAAGGTGTGTCTGGTTTCTGTTAGCAGATGAACTGAAAATAGGGGCAGCCTGCAAGTTTATTCATTATAAGCTTCTCTAATGTTGCTCTTGGAGTGTACCAAGCGTTGAAAGAAAAATGAGTTCGGGAGTGCTGTGTTACAATTCACAATTCTGTTGTTTCTGATCTTTCACCTCATGTTAGCCTGCAAGAGTATGTACCTCTTTGCATTGTGGGAACCTGTTGTACAATTGGCATGATCCTTGTATGGTGTGCTGTTCAGGTAATATTCGGGTTTATTGCCGAGTGAGGCCATTCCTCACAGATGAACCTGGAAGGCCAACGACTGTGCAATATATTGGAGAAAATGGAGAATTGGTTCTGGGCAATCCCAGCAAGTCCGGAGGAAAGGAACCACGTAGGACATTCACGTTTAACAAGGTCTTTGCTACCACAGCTTCACAAGGTAGGTTTTCATATTTTCCTGCTGCAAGCTTGTGTTGCAAGTGGTCATCACATTTTGCAGTCTAACTTGTTGAAGTGTTTGGTTCAGTGTTTTCACAGCTAATGTTGTGATATGTTTATTATTCCTGGATTGCAGAGGAAGTCTTCATGGACACACAACCTTTGATTCGATCTGTCTTGGATGGGTATAATGTCTGCATTTTTGCTTATGGGCAGACAGGCTCTGGGAAGACCTTTACAATGGTAAGTGGTTAGGTAAAGTCTACCCACATGAGTATGCTGAATCAACACTGTTGTTTGGCTGCAGATGCTTGTGAGCATTACAGTGTACTTTGTGTTCCAATGTGGTTGTTAGTTGATACCATTTGGGACATGCATGAAGCCCCACACTCATGATAGATGGTTGCTTGTGAGTGCATGGAACCATGTAACCAACTGGGACCTTGATTCAAACGCCACAGATTGAGATTTTGCAAGATGGGTGCTATAGTGGCAATTGTCAGGGCTTTCCTTGTGGCCGGCTGAAGCTGAAATTTTGTGTGACATACTACAGAGTGGTCCAAACAATATGACTCAGTTCAATTGGGGAGTAAACTACAGGGCGTTGCATGACCTCTTTCACATGACACAAAGCCGCCTTGATGTTTTCCACTATGAGATTGGTGTGCAAATGCTTGAGATCTACAACGAACAAGTTCGTGACCTTCTTAATACTGATGGTGTTCACAGGAAATATCCTTTTCATACTTCTGTTTCTCACTTATTCCCCTCAAAAGGAGCTGGACAATATAAGATGTTGTCCACTGTGGATTTAGGATTGAACAATATCATAGATGCATGAGCTGAGATTCTGCTTCTTGTGTTCTCTTTGTAGATGCTGTATCCTTATGCAGCTTTTTTGTCAGTGCTCTCATAGGCTAATAGACATGAAATATGTTTGAAATGATTGATGAGAAGAGGTCCTTGACTTCTGTTACGCTGGAGATTCGGAACAAGTCCCAGCTGAATGGGTTGAATGTCCCTGATGCTAGTATGATGCCAGTCAGATCAACAGAAGATGTTCTGGAGTTGATGAAAGTTGGACAGAGGAACAGGGCTGTTGGTGCAACAGCTCTCAATGAACGCAGTAGCAGATCTCACAGGTCGGTATTTCCAGCAGTTGTTATGTTCTATATATTTCTTGTTGGTCTATCAATATGAGCCCACTATCAGTACTCCACAAGTATATCAGCATAATCCAGTATTTGGTCTGTTTGCAGCGTCTTGACAGTACATGTTCAAGGCACAGACCTGGGCTCGGGAGCTGTTCTCCGGGGATCTCTCCATTTAGTTGACCTCGCTGGTAGTGAACGAGTGGATAAGTCTGAAGCCACTGGAGATAGGCTGAAAGAAGCTCAGCATATCAACAAATCTCTTTCAGCTCTTGGTGATGTCATTGCGGCTCTTGCCCAGAAGAGTGGGCATGTGCCTTACCGGAATAGCAAGCTCACACAGCTGTTGCAAGATTCTCTAGGTGTGTCAACTGAAAAAAAAAAATTTAGCTTTGGTTTCGACCCAAGAAACTTCTGATCCCATGCTGGATGCAATGGATGGATTCATGATTTCTACACCTTGATCTAGAATGATACCATCTTCCTAGGAAAGTGATAAACATTCAGTCACTTCTGACATCTATTCATATGTCAAATTTATGACCAAGGGAAGTGGGCTCTTTTCTGTACAGGTGGACAAGCGAAGACTCTTATGTTTGTACATATAAGCCCAGATGTGGAGTCTTTTGGAGAGACTGTTAGCACTTTGAAATTTGCAGAAAGAGTGTCTTCAGTGGAGCTCGGTGCTGCTCGTAGTAACAAGGAAAGTGGAGAGGTCCAAAATCTGAGAGATGAGGTACAGCTTATACAAATAACAGCTTTGTGAAAGGGTTCATTTGAAGGTGAACATAATTCAGGGGATTCAGTGACTTCATTTTGCTATATTTGATTCCATTGTACAGGTTGCTCAGCTCAGGGATGCTGCTGCTAAGAAAGATGCAGAAATTGAACGTCTTCAGGCTCTGAAAGACCGAGCACCTGCTGGAGAAAGCAATTTGGGAATTGAAAAGTTAAAGTTAAAGGCCTTTGGTGGGTCTCCACTTGCCCGCCGCATAAGCATGGAGCCAGCAGCTGTCCAAAGGAACCGTAAGCACATCATGGATGCTGAGGTATGTTCTCTCTGGGGAATATGCATGTCTAATTCAGTTTCTCATGATCTCATCTCTTGGAGTAATTTCTGTCATCTGTGTGCTGTGTTTGGGGTGTACTAAACCAATAATCTGGTTGGGCATATGTTCTTCTGTTATGTTGATAGTTGATAGTTCTTTCACTAACTCAAAGTACCCAATACTATCTTTGCATTTGTTGGGCTAGCTGTGGACTGTTGCTCAGCTAATGATTCTGGCTGCAGGTTCGGCACTCCATGCACAAAATACCTGGCCTACCAAAACAGCCCCCATTGCTGGTACTGAGTACAAGTCATGATTCTGAGGATGCTGTGGAGAATATTGTATCATCAACTGCATGCTCACCAGTTGAATCACCAACAGAGTGCAAAGTTTCATTTGATGGACCTGAGGAAGTGGCTATCAACATGAGTGACAAGCTAAAGCTTTTGAAGACACGGCATGGTAGTCTTGGACAGAGTCTCACAGCTATTGATTCTGACAATGCTGTGCACATCATCAAACCAAAAAGCAAGCAGGAGGAATCGGTACTTGCTAACCATGGAGAGATCATCATGCATGATAAACAGTACCTGTTAAGCATACTTGACACAACACTGCAAATAGCTCCTAATGCATCTCAGCCAGAATCTGTTGTGGAGGAGTGGCATGACAGATTTCAAAAGAGTGGAGATGAGAGTTTATCAGCATCTCAAGTGTATGAGAAACTTCCTAGGTCTTCTACGTACTTAACAGGACAAGACAGGGCAGAGTTGGGTATAGCACGTTCAATAGCCCCGACTCAGAGCACTAGTCGCCTCAAGCCGCCATTAAATGGTGTGTTCAGTAGCCAGCAGGTCAGCAACTGGTTCTTTGATCCTTCGATTCAGGAGCCAATGTCTGCAGCTACTGATGAGCAGAAGAATTGTGATGTTGTTACTAAGAGAAGCTCCTACATGTTGAATAATGTTGTTCTGGATGAGCATCTTGAAAATGATGGAATGTTCGACTTACGGGATGGCTACCAGGATGATAGTGGAAGCTTATTCTCAGAAAGTGGTCTCTCTGTGGAGACTGACCTCCCATCTTTAGGCCCAGTGGACCAGAACAAGAAACTGCAGTCAAGCTCTGTGCAGCCACGACATGAAAGAAAGTGAGTCCTCTTCAGTAACTGGTTTACAATTGTTGGGTGAGATCCAGAAGGATGGTATGCTTGCTTTCCTGTTGTGCTAGCAATATCTTTTTCATAATTTTCTGCTTGGTTCTACAGAGCACTTTTACAAACACAGGTTCCTCGTCCTCCTATAAGAAGTTCGTCAAAAATATCACCCTTGAGGAGTGATCGCAGATCATTAGGAGGGCAACAACAGCCTCGTCCACGAAGGTACACAAATGTGGCAATTGCGGTCTCCACGGACAAGCCCATTGCAAAGCGAAATGTCTCACTTGGGGGAAATTCTGCACCAGAAGGTGAACTCAATGGTAGGCCTCATTTCCAATATTTACAGGTTTTCTTTTTTAAGTAAGCATTGTGGTTGAAGTTGGAGATTACTGTGTCTCCCTGTTGCATTCCAGATCTTCCAATTGAATGTTTTGACTACATCATAGACATGGTCTGCCTGAATCACAACTGAATGCCGTTGGTTGTTGAATAATTGCAGTGTCACAGGATGGTGGCTCAGAGAACAACAGTCCTTATGATGCTGGTCTGAAACCATCATTGTCACGCAACATGTCAGGGGGTAAATCATCAAAGCGCTGGATTTGAAAAGTAATTTTTTCTCTGATGTTTTTAAACCATGAGATGCTGATTTGACATTTTTAGCAGCCACTTTGTATTATGAACACATACCCTCCAGCCATTTGTATTTCTACCTCCAGTTAAGTTACCTTAACTAGTGAATTACTTTTCCACATGATTTTTTTGTCAGCAGCTGGGCAGTGACACATAAATTTTGGTATATTTTTCCACTGTATACCTGTCTTTCTGCAGAGTGCATGACGTGAAATTAGAGTTGGCCAGCTTGTCAACCACTACATTTACTTAAAGAGAAAAGGATGAACCTTGTTATGTAGCCTGTTCCTTTTGCCTAGTTACATGATTTTGTTCCAAACTGTGAAATCCTGTAGTCAGTTGCGCTGTGGACCTCATTTTTTTGTGAACTCAGTCAAAGTGTGGCATCTGTCATGCAACAGAAACCTGCAAGGAAGCCAGTAAGCAGTAATCAAGTGATGTTGGCTTCATTATTCATGTCATGAATGAATCATGTAATTGGTTTTTTGATGCTCTGTTTCCTACTGTCATAATTGGACTACATTTGTGACATACCAAATAATTTTTCTTTTTCTATATCCAAGGCTAAAGTGTCTTTTCTTGTTAAGTGAAGCATTAAACTGATCCCTGACTCACATTCATTTCCCTGACTCATTACAAAAAGCCGTCCTCAAATGATCTGTTTTGTGAAAATGGCCAACCAGAAAATGGGTCATACCTGAAATTTTAATGGGAGCACAACACTTTCTTTTGCACTTTTTCATCACTATTCCTTTCGGAATAACTGTTGAACCCACACCAAATTATTTGTAGTTCAAGTGAGACCACTATTTCCATTTAGACCAAAAGACATAAATTTTGAAGTGTTGTTAATGATTTTGAAGAGACAGAAAACTCAGAGATGATATACAAATGCTTTGGCAGAATTATCATATCATCCTGCCAAAACATCCCGTCATGGTTTTCTGAAGCATGTTTTGACAGTTTGCAAAGTTCTGCTGATGGCTATTAGCTTTCATTAAGGCAGCAGCACATTTGGGATGTATAAAAGTCAGAGTTGAGTGCAGTCCAAAACAGCAGTCCTTGGCCTGGCCTTTGAAAAGTTAAATCAGGCTTGTTTTTTGATGACAGCTTTCTCAAGCACATATAACAAAATGCAAACACAAAATAAACCCATGAGATTCAGCTTCCAATATGTGGAAAAACCTTGTTAAGGGTATTTTCTGCCCAATGGTGAAATGCCCAACTGGGATTGCAGGTTAAGTCCAATGCAGATACACCAAAAAAAATACCCTGGGATCTCACCTACCAAATGTGTAAAATGGTCACTATATTGCCCCCCCTACTTGTTTGGGTAACTTCTGGTGCTCTTTGAATATGTCCAACTAGGATACCAGGGAAGGGTTTTCTCCTTGATCCCACCCTGTTCGGCTACAAGTTTGGACATGCTGGAGACTGGTCTCCTTGGCTTGCGTTGCACATGCCAACAATTCACCTCAACCTTGGTATCCAGTCAAATTAGGAGCTACAAACAAAAAAGATGACACAGGAGACAGGAACAAAAACCCCATTCCCTCTGCAGTGCTTGCAAGTTTTATCTGTTTACAAAATGAGACTCAAAATGAGAAACTGTTTGCAAAGACCAAGGCTTGACTGAAATTGTCGTTGATGTGCCTACTTGTGTCGCTTGTACCTATACCCACAAACACAAAACCACCTCCATCAATATGACACACATCAATTCTAGGCAATCTGAGAAGAAAGGACTTTTGGATTCTTCATGTTTGCAACAACCATCTCACATTGCTAGCTATGTCTACTGTATAGTTTCCCCAGAACACAAAAGGTTTGGTGTTCCCTCCCTTTATT
>Ga0116228_10005953_pt1 | contig 10890 bp, 6 predicted proteins | sample S1TSphfallax_2_FD_89694 | JGI IMG/M metagenome (GOLD analysis project Ga0116228, IMG submission 89694) | Host-associated microbial communities from peat moss isolated from Minnesota, USA - S1T2_Fc - Sphagnum fallax MG | ecosystem: Host-associated > Plants > Peat moss > Unclassified | place: USA... | reverse complement strand
TATTTGTTGACCATTCCGAATTCAACTTCTGTTTATTGGGCATATGGTGATATTCTATTGCACAACTCAAACGCATTTGGTGTTTTGCCCCCATCAACGGCTCGCAATGTCTCCATCATTGCAATGATAGCCCATCAGGTTTATATAATAACCTTGCTCTTCTCGGACTGTTCACATGTATGTAAATTTTGGTGTTACAAGCTGCACAATAATTTTCCTCTGCAAAACTCAAGGCCCTAATTTCTAACTCGATTGTTTGCTGAACAACACATTGTCAGTTATAAGTTAGCTTGACACATTGGCTACAATGTCTTCCTGTACACAGTATGTGGCACTGATGCTCCACATAACACCGATCTTTCACATGTGGGAGAAGGCGATTGGACTTCACTTGTCTCCCAACTATCTACTCAAGTCGTTTGCCCGTGTTCCAGTTGTTTGTTTGATCTGGTTTCTGGCACTGGCTATCCCATTCTTTGGACCCATCAACTCCCTGATTGGTGCCTTCCTCATCTCATTCTCTGTCTACATCATCCCCAGTCTTGCCTTTATCTATGTCTACCGCTCTAAAGCAGCTCGAGAGGTACAAAACTTCCAACAGTGCTCCTCACCTTTCCCTCTTGATCATCATCCTCTGTAGCCTCATGAGAGGACTCAGCAAGGAGGCATGTGCATGGACTGATATTTCTGAATGTTTTTACATCCTTTTCTGCAGGCTTCAGTGTGGAAGCCACCCAAGCTGTTCTTCCATAACTGGTTCACTCTCTTCTGTATCAGTGGATTTGTGGCCACTTTTGTTTTGGTGATTGGATTTGGATTGGGGGGATGGGCAAGCATGACCAACTTTGTGCGGCAAATCAACACCTTCGGGTTTTTCCAGGCATGCTACCAATGCCCAGTCACAGGAAAAGCCCACTGAAAGGATTGAAAGTGGTGTGTTTATCAACTTCATCTAGTTTTGAAACAAATGCACAGCACTGGCTGGATGATCCACCGATCACTTAGGCTTGAATCCCTGTTCTTGGAAGGTAGGTTAATCCAAAATTGTTACACAAAGGAATGCTAAAAGTTTGACTCAAACCCCACTATTTTGTTTGTTTGTTGGACATCAAACCGAAACTTTGTAGCAGCTTGGGAGTGATCACGGCACTTTTTGAGTTAGAACTCCATAGTTTGCTATGCTTCTTTTTTCATTTGGAACAACTGCACTTGGTGGGTGGTGGGAAACCATTAGGTCAATACTCTTACTGATCAAAATATGTACTGTGGCACTGTACTGCCATTGGGTTATATCCCTACACACCAAATAGAGTGAAGACAATCTGTGGGTTCACAAAGAGCATGACCAATTGTCTCTTGAATTGAGCTGTCTCTTCCCAATGGTTTTTTGGTGTGGAACAAATTCTGGGTATATGTCTAATCTTGTCCATGTGATTAGTCTCTGCAAGTTTGAGATCACAGGATCTGGAGAACATAACTTTCTGCTTCCTATGATTCAATCCATATTCTTGTTCCTTTGGTTGGGGTCAGGAATGTACTGGCTATGTCCCCAAAGCTTCAACAGGCATAGCCAAGTCACAAACACACACACCTTGTGGAACCTGGAGCATTACCCTCTATGTACTCAATTATAGCATGCCATGTGGGAGGTAAGCTTGATTCAGAAGCTTTAGATCTAGAGGAAGAAATCAAAAACTGCAAGATGGGGTTGCTCAGACACATGCTGTTGGTCCATAGGGGTATGAATGTCTCCTTTTGGTTTTGTCTCAGTACTTCAGTACTACGCAGGGATGTAGTTCAGAACCATGATGCAGGGACATAGTTTGATAACCCGGATTATGATAGAGAAAAATCAATATGCTGCCAAGGACTAGCTGTGAGAGGAAGGGGTGTAGAGCTAAGCATCCTGTGGAATTTGTGTCTGGGATTGAGAGAGGCAACTAGGAACTATGGAAGGGGAATTTCAGCAAAATCTATACAAGTTCTAGTTTGTAACCAAGTCCCTCAACTTTTTGAATTTTCTTTACATCATCATCATCAGCATCAGCAGCATCAGCAGCATCATCCTCTCTTTCTTGTGAATTGTTGGTCACCAGTCTCTGGCCAGTGAGTGCACTAGAATTTGCATCATCAGCTTAACCTTTTTCCCCAACTGAAATGTCTCTAAAATCACCTACATTTTGATTAATCACTAGCGGGGCACCTGTGACTTGCAAAAAATGAAGTACCTAGTATCTAGCAGACATTTCTCAAACAGGCTTAATCAGCTTTGAAAACTCTCTCTGGCAGAAAAATATTGTGTCCCTCTTCTGTAAGATGTAAGTAATCTTCCAAAGAACTGAGAAAAATGTCTTTTATTATCTCTAATTTTTTTGGTGGTGAAGGAGGGTGTTTGGGTGGGTAGGTAGGCGTGTGGGTATGCACAGAGAGGCGTTTCATACTACTAGGTTGAATTCAGTGAGTAGTTAGTATTGTGTAGGGTGAGTCCCTGCTTGTCAAGGAATTACTGTGTGAGCACTGAGGGTGGAGCCCGAGGTCCACACAGTAATTCCCTGACAGTAGAGGGCATAACAACTGAGGTAGCTCTGATTAAAACTTGCAGATTACAAAACAAGGGGTGTGTCACATCCTTGTGCTCCACACTGTGGCCTTGTCATTGACATTAAAAAGTATGTGAAGGCAAAAGAAGAATTACGGAAACTCAAATATTTCATCATGCAAAACAATATAATCTTCAAACGATCCTCTAAAAGAAACCAAAATCCTTCAACATATTATAACTCTGAAACTAATCTCAAGTTTCAACACCAGCCAAAATATCATCCCTGGGATGTTTTTAATGTTTTAGGATTCATAACCTACCTTGTTGATAACCAGGTCAAAACTCAATAACCCACCAACACTGGTCTCAACCTGCATATTCAAACATTTTGGTACCAAAATTGTTGGGTATCATCAAGGGTATCATTGGATCACTATATAGGGCAGTCAAGGTGTCATATGAATATTCTAACAAGGTTACCAATCTATATATATATATAGATAGATAGATAGATTCTGCGGACATACACACCCAACACCAGTCAGCATATCCATCAGCTGAAAGCATCTGGAATCCAAGTACCCAAAGCTACCATTTGCAGTGGTTGTTCCAATGTTGTTTCAGCCTCACAGAGAATAATTGTTCTCAAACCAACTCTAGAAATAAAGGGTAGAGAGATAATCACAATATTTGACATCTACTTTTCACACAACACAATGAGCAATTACTAAAACAGTAGGATTGTTGAACTGATATATGCAATTCAAAGTTCTACCATCATGCTGTTGTTGCCCTTGTAAACTTTGAAATGCATCATACAGGTGACAGTCCAACTAAATCTTCCACTTTATCAAAGCTCAAAAATTTGAGGGTTCTGACCTTCAATATCCAGCTGCCCTGTATTTCTTGGTATTTCTCTATGAAGAAAGCAAAATTGTAAGAAAGAGAGAGAGAGAGAGTTAAAGACAGGTAACACAACCACTATTCCCTGCATGTAACAATCTCATCAATTTGACAGCAATTCCTTGCCTGTGACCTAATGTTGAGTACACAATAATTTGCACAGAACTTCCATGTGAGATCCCCGAAGACTCCTTGGAATTTCAGAAGACCAGAGTACACTACACATGCTTCTTTCTGGCTATATCTTTCAAATAATGTTATTCTATTTGACTATCCACAACTGGACTTGAATGGCAATCCTGCAGGAAACAATACCCTAACTCACAATGCGTATCCCTATTTTATGACAAATGTCAAAGATAACAGTTTCCCTTGGAAGAATATGCTCCAAAACCCTCTTTTGGACGTACATCCTGGTTGATTTCAGAAATGAATTGGGTCTCACATGGAAGTCCTAAGATGGTGAAAATTATGGAGCCCATACAATGCTGCTAAGCATAGGATCTGTTCTAAGACTGATGCAAATAGTGAGCATCTCTTACACTGGTGGATAAAAATATGAGCTCATGGCAAAAGCCATGAAAAGACAGCCTCCAACTGTAGCCACAGTACGTTGTGAGATTTTCAAGGCCAATAGTCGTCCACCAACCACTGCAAGAGACGTGCAAACAGTGTGCCCCATAGTTGCACCTAGTGTCACTCCCCATGGATTCTTGTGTGCTGCAAGCTGCACCAACAATGGTATTTTGTATGAATACTGCTTCTGTAGAAACAGATGCACATGTCTTTGAAGCTCTTCAGATGCAAAGGAAGCTACACACTGAAGATCAGCACAATGAGAGACTCTTCTCCTTCTAGAAAATACATACCGCAATGGTTGCAATTTGGCTTCGGTCTCCCCATTCAGCCAAGAAAGTGAGAATGAAAGACTGCATATCAATCAGTTACGGATTGTTAGTTGCTGCTTCCTGGTGTAACTTGCCATGTTCCCATGGAAAGCACAAAACTAAAGTCAAATAGCATTAGCTTGCTCCAAGATGAGGATCCTAGTGACCTACCTAGGGAACATGAAAATCCAGGCATGCATCAAACGACTGCCCTCATGTGCAGAGGCAAAAAGCAGAGCAGAACCTCTAGAAAAATTGGGGTGCAAAAGCGCCCAAAAAGCCGTCGGACCAATGTCTTCTTCTGAGTTCCTTCAAGTTTCTCCTCCACCTATTCCAACAACAGATGTATGAGACACAGAACAATGAGTCTTGTTCCAATGATATGATCATGAGTAGGAATAAATGCACAGAAAACTGAGCAAAAATAGATTCAAGCATGAAATCACACCTCTTCAAGCTCCTTCTGTGGTGTGCTATTGGGATCAGCTCGCCAAGCAATGTACAGCAGCCGCAGCCCAAAGAATGTATACAATACTGGCACAAGAAATTATCATGCTGCTCAGTGACATGCAGATGTCACACTAGTTTATAGTGTAATGAGTAGACCCAGTTGTCAATTTCCAACCATCCAATGTCAACAGATAAATAGTCCCATTCATGTCCCTCCCTGAAGTATGATGTGTGCACCTGTAGCAGCATTGTTTGTATGCTTCCTAGATATCAAATTTGGCACGATTCTCCCAAGTCCTGTTGATAACACCTGAAAACAGAGAAACATTCATGCCTTGGACTGCAAAGGTGTTGGGAAGACACTAACACTTGAACCAGGAATATGACTACTGCTTCCCTGCTTGAGCTGCTGGTACAACCTAAACATAGGCATCCAGGACTGCAAGATAACCTTTGAACCAGAACTACTAGCATGAACAAGATAGAAGGTTCACCAGACAATCAAACACCAAACCAAACTGAAGAGAGATCAATGACAATGATGATAAACAAAGGTTGGGCCAACTTACAGTCATGATGACAAGGGCAGAAAGAGCTCCAGAAAGAACAATCGATCGTGGGTGTCTCATAGCCATCAATGCAGCTATAATGAATGTTTCATCTCCAATCTGCCAAATTGCTCACAAAAAGTTTTTATATTAAACAAGACAAACTTCTGACGAGGGAATGCAAACACTGCATAGACCTTCCATCCATGTTTTGGACAGATAATAAGGACTCTGTAAACAAAAGCATTGTCATCAGCTTAAGGCAAAGCTAGGGCAAAGTCCTCGATCAATCTGAATTTACCTCACTAACTAGGATCATGGACAAGCTCGTAAATGTGGCATCTGTGAAACCCTCTCCACCACCATACACCACTCCTCCTCCCCCCCAGCCTTCTTTGACTTCCACCTCATCTTCTCCTCCTTGTGTCTTTGGCAAGACATCATCCTTACTCACCAGAAGCTGCAAGCATATATCACAAGGGCCACAGTTTGACAAAAATGTGTCATCGAACTTTTGCAAGGATGAGCATCATCGGCAACAGGAGAGGAAAAAGAGTACCCTAGAGTTTACTTTCAGTCAGTCTATAGTAGGGTTATAAAACCACCAATCATGGATTGACTCTCTTTCCTGCATGTGACTATTCTATCTTCAAGTCTTAAATTTTTTCCTCCCATCATCATTGCTGGTATAAAAAAGTGTAACATATTCACATTTGATCTTTTTCTTTCCTGCTTGTTTGTCATCGGGGCCCACAGCTCATGGATCCTCTCTTCTTCTGTTAGGTTTGTGGAAGAGCAAGCTCTCTTTCTGGAGTACAAAATAGACACATAATGCAGCAAATTGCAATGGAGCCAGCCCACAACATCAGCCTATATGACGTATATATGATACTGTTGCCCTTGGTTGCTGCAAAAGGAAGAAGAATACCTCTTTCTTAGTCTTGTAAGCAGCAGCTGAGGCAAAAAAACTGATAGGACAAAAAAGAGAAGAAGGGAATGGTTACTTACTTTTGACCTTCGATGATAAGATTCATTCTCCGTTCGGACCACTGTAGCATCGCCAGCTTCATCATCTTCAGCATGACTCGACTGCAACTCCAACCACACATGGCGACACACAGCGACACATTCAACTTCATGTTTTATTTTACTTTTGAACTTTTTTTCAGAACACCGCTGGCTGCTTGCTTTGGGACGTAATCCAAAAAACGAGCAAACAAAAACACCTCCAATGAATCCAAAAAAAAAAACCGTATCAGCAACAACTCCTGTATACGTAAAAGATCGTAAGCCAAAAAGAAACCTAACAGATCTACAAAAATAAACCTAAGAACCGCCACACCTCACCACCTCCTCCTCTTCCTCTGCGACGTCCTAAATGTGGTTTCGTGTCATCATCCCCCAGATGCGAGCGAAAATAACCTTCTCCAGAAACCAAGAAACAAAACCAAAACCCAAAGAAAGAGAACCAGGAAGAGAAGAGGTATTTCCATACCATCTGGCCAGCGGAAAATGGAACAAAAGCCAGAAGGAACACAAGTAGGATGAAGAGGAGGATCCGGCGAGGAGGAGAGCTGCTAAGTCTCGCCATGGCCATCACGCCAGGCTCAGGCCATTGCTCATCCTTATGCACACAAGAGCTTGAGATGAAACCCAAGCATAGCTCAGGTTTGCGCATACTCCTGCTTCTTCCCCGTCTTCCTCAAGCCCCGCTGCTACTGCTTCCGCTCGCTCGCTCGCTCGCTAAACGCCCCAGAGGAGCTGCCGCTGCTGCTGCGCACAAGAAGCTCTCTCTGGATCTGTCGTCTACCACGCGTTGGTTGTTCCCGTCTTCCTTGCATTCTAATGTCTGCATTGGAAAATGTTTTGTTCTCTGCCCCTGCCCCCTCTCCTCTCTCTCTCTCTCTCTCTCTCTCGCGGAAGGAAGGCAATAATAGGGACCCACTTCCAGTGTTTTGGCCACTTGGCGAATTTTTGGGTTTTTAATTGACCAAAATTTATTTATTTTCTTTTTTTAATTTCCAAATTTTCAATTATTATTTTTAATTCCTAGATTATGCATTAAGGTGGGCAAAAATAGAGATGGGTGATCACTCACTGGTATAACTCATTCTGGGACCCTGGGAAATCCAAATAAAAGTCATGGGTTCAAACCTAGTGGAGTGCAGGTGAAAACTCATGCTAGCCCCACTGCCAATGAGCATGATTTCCGGGCACAAACAGCTTGTCAGCTGCTGGAGTCTGCCATTGTGCTTCAAAAGAAAATTAATTAAGTAATTTTTTATAAATCTAAAAATATATGTGTACATAAAAAAAGAGAGAGAAGAAGGATTCTAGATTTTTTTAATTTTAAACCTTCAATTTTTTTAATCGCCAAATCTGGCTAATTTGTCCTATGGAGTATGATCTGCACTTGAGCAACATCAAGAAAGTGAAATTGAAAAGCCCTGTGCTCTCTCTCTCTCTCTCTCTCTCTCTGAAAAGGCAACAAAATAGACACCCAATCCAACTGCCAGTTCTTTGTTGGTTCTTTGTTGGTTTTATTCCTTGTCCATGAACTCATTACATGAAATTTATTATTGTTCATGTTTTCTCCTTGAGCCCAAAAAAAACTGTTTGTTTAGGTTAGGTGCAAACATCTCTTATTGCCCATGTTTCACAAGAATTTGTTGTTTTCAAATGTGTGTTTGTTGCAACAGGCAAACAACAACTTTCTTGTGTATTTGGAGGGGCATTTTGTTGCCAAGTGGGACTTTTCCTTCATAAGGGGCCAATGCTTCCCACTCCAAGCATTTTGTTTTCCACCCAGGTTTTACATTAGCTAACACCCTCAAAGTGAGGAGTTCCCAAAAGAGTGCCATTTCACATGCTTACTTCGATAGTGCTTTGCTTCTCAAGTGTTACACTATTTGTAAAGCATTGCAAAGAAAATTCTTCCTAGTGTAATTGGACAGTATTTAATATTCATCAATATCCCTTTCAACACCTTGGAGGGATGCCTAGTTTCTACTAGGCCTAGGTGTAAGATCATTATCACTCTTACCAAGAATGTATCCCTTTCATTCTTACCACTCTTAGTTAGGTGTGAGATCCCCTCTCATTCTTAAGGAGTAGGCATAATAACCCCCCTCCTTCTTCTATGCCCTCTTAAGCTACCCATTGTGAGGTTCATGATAATTTTCACCTCATGCTTTGTGTTGGGTAAACCCCAGCTGTGAGGGACAATCCCAAAATAAGAGACCTTGGCCCCAGCCTTGACCCTAAGCCCTTTATTTTAAGAATGGGTCCCCCTTTCAGATTACAGGACTAAGGGCCAGACTAAACCAACAGCCACCAACACACCTTCAATTGGAAGCCCCTTACCTCTCAATCCTTTGTGATGATGACTCCATTTGGTAGCTTGTTCTTTGGTGATGAAGTCAGGGGATTGTTATTGAAACAAGAGAAAAACTTCCAAGAGTAATAACCCCCTCCCTAACTTTAGTGTAATGGATACACCTTGTCGGTAGGTATGAGAATAAGTTGGTTACTAGGTAAGTAGATGCATGTAGATGATGACTAAGTCACTAAGGGTTAGTAGGTTTACCTGGACCACCGTTTCTTCTAAGCCTCCCCCTTGGGGCATTACACCTCATACGGCATGAAATGCCCAAACTACATAAGTAGATCACAAGGTATAGAGGATGGGTAGTATGAGTGTTTTTGTTTTTGTGTAGTGGTGAAAAGTCCAGATTTTGACCTTAATTTGGGTCTAGCTATCACTACACTAGAATTTTAAAGATTTTCAAAGGTAAAATCACCAGATTATAGCTCCATAAATGGTTGCCCTTTTCATCAGGCTCATAATATAACTCATAATATATAGTTTACATTGTTTTGTGTTTCTAGCCTTGAGTAAACCGTTTGATTATCACCCTTTGCATAAACCTTACCCGACATAGCTGACGATTGGATGCATGAGATGTTATCTCCAATTTGATTGGATATTTTGAGTCATAATATGGCATTAAAATTGTAATCCAAGGATGTTCAGCATTTCATCCAAAGGAGGTGCTTGTTTCTCGTAGTCATTCTTTGTAGCCTTTGTCTTCGTTGATGAATCATAATAATCGACAAGACTGTAGCTCAGATGGGTGTAAGGAGGGGGTACCCTATTGCAAGCTACCAGGTCTGGAGAGGCGTGTTGTAGGCAAATAGGAGATCGACATGTCATCGAGCGACATCCATATGGTGAACCAATGCACCATGAAGAATGGATGATAATGGGCAGGAAACACTTTTCTGTCAAGTTCCAGTTCCCTAGCTAAACATGGTGCATAGCTCTATTGGTGTTTAATTTACTACCCACCTATTAACAACCTACAAGCCCGTTGTTAGTAGGTAGTAAAAACCCTAAACCCAAAACCCTAAACAGATGGTTCTTTAAAAATTTAAAGAACTGCCCAACACTGGACATTGCTCTTTGATCAATTACTACTACAGAACAGGCCTATTCCATCTAGGAATGTGATGAACAAAGCATTATTCTTTGACCATTCATAACTATTGGACAGGCCCATTCCACCAAGGAATGTGATGAACAAGGCATTATCTTTAGATCATTTACTACTACTATTGGGCAAGGCCCATTCCACTTCGGAATGTGTCCAGCCCAGTCGGGTGAGACACTGTTCCATCAGGTAGTAACAGGTTCTACAAGGGCATGTTCCAGAGTGTAACCAGTGATTTCCATCATTGATTCACACAAGTGGAACTGGCAGAAACCAAAGTGGTGCCAGCAGGTGAGCAACTGTCAAAAACCTATGAAGAGAAAAAAGAAGGTGCTTGCACAACACACCAGAACAAGGTTAGGTTTATTTTGTGATGGGGTGAAGTATTACTATTCTTTGATTGTTGTAGTTTATTTTATGGTTTAGTTTAACCCGCTTATTTGTTCGTTTACCAAGTTAGGCACAAAATCATAAATAATTTCCACAAAAGATTGCCAAGCATTTGGTACTGGGTGTCCTCCATTCAAGGTGACAAAATAAACTAAAACCAATACTAAACTGATAGTTAGTAGCATAAACAAAGATGAATTGGGTTGGTAGGGGAAAAAAAAAAAAAAAATTTGCTCCATGTACACCTTAGGCCTGAGGTTCAAAAGCTGTTCCCCTCCTATAGAACCGTACATGATAGTCTTCCATCATACGGCTCCTCTCTCTCCGTGACCTATGTATAAAGAGGCTAAAAGCTCAATAGAGGCCTCATCTTGGCAGCCATCTTTCTTTAGGTCGTTTATTTACAAAGCACACTTTTCATATATAAATAAAAAATATAAAAAAAATAAAAAATAAATTTTTTTTTTTGACTTGGCCGAAGAGAGCCAGGACTACATTCCTCGTCGCTCCTTTTGTGGGAGGTTTTCCATCCATCCTCGAGCGCATTCCACAGTCTTTTAGGCACTCGCCCTCATAGCCGTCACCCTATCTCATCTACCCGCACGTTCTGTCTAGGATTTTCTAGGCTTGACCGGCGTGTGCCGGCGTGAACATGGTTTGTATCCCGACCCAGGGGCTTT
>Ga0116228_10005952_pt1 | contig 10891 bp, 10 predicted proteins | sample S1TSphfallax_2_FD_89694 | JGI IMG/M metagenome (GOLD analysis project Ga0116228, IMG submission 89694) | Host-associated microbial communities from peat moss isolated from Minnesota, USA - S1T2_Fc - Sphagnum fallax MG | ecosystem: Host-associated > Plants > Peat moss > Unclassified | place... | reverse complement strand
AAGAAAGGGGGGGGGGGGGGGGGGGGGGGGGGTTTCTCCTACACTTTTATTTGTTGATGCTATATTTTTCCTGGAAGTATTCTCACATGCATCATCACAACAACACGGGTAGTGTTGATCGTAATGAGGTTTTCGTTCCCAAAAAAAAGAAGGAGATTGTTGCTGCAACAACAAGAGGATGGGGAGTCACATAATACCTTCAACATCCACTGGGCCAAATTTTGATGATCCTTTTCATGCTTCTGTTAAGATGGCCTCTCTATCTGATTTGTAACATTTCAGGGAGAAAATACCCGTGGACAATATATGTTGGGTTTGTTGTTGATACTGATATCAAAAACCGGGGGGGGGGGTTCTCTTGCATTTTTATCTGTTAGTGCCGTATTTCTCTTGGAAGTATTCTCACAGGCGTCATCACAGCAACATGATGCCTACAATAGGAAAGGCAATGTGAAGTAGGGATACTAGTAGTTATTGTAACTTATAAGGGTTCAGTTATTGCAAATTGTTTCAATCTTCTCAAAGCATGACAATTGGGATGTGCTTTCTCTAAGAGTCTATATGGTCTTAATCCTGACTACCAAAGCTTGTCTAGGTCATCACGATGTTGCCCAAAGCATTGCCGATGGTCTGTGGAGTTAATGAATGTAGCATCTTGGGCCAATTTACTTTGGTTTCAATGGTGCTTGTTGTACATCTCTTTACAAACATGAAGAAAACCACATGTACGTTCAGTTGCTCTATTCTGCTTGTGGATTACATTCTGCACATAGATTTAAGCCATGTTCAATTCCCCTTTCACCCTTTTCACCCTAAACCTTAATTCTTTTTCCACTTCAATTTTGCACTGTTTTGTTCATTCTTTCATCTCACCAATTTGCCAGACCAAGCTCTACCTTTTTGCATACAACAATATCAGGTCAATGAATTTCACCTAGTTGAATTCCCCCATGGTTTTATCAAACCCAAACCCAACTCCAAAAAGCAATAGGAAGTCATTATTGGAATATCTGAAAAACATGTCATGAAATGAGCAAAAAATCTTGAGCTTTTCAAGCTGACACTTTTGGAAATTCTAATTTGTATGGACTATTTGGGATTAACAACCAATGCCATGAAAACAACTACACTCCTAGCTTTGAAGCTTCTTGTAAGTTCTGTCGTCGCACTTGGATCTACATCTGGAGGTTTTCATTCCCAAGAAGAAGAAGGAGATGGGGTGGGTGGGTGCTGTTGTTGCTACAATGATGCTCCTCCTCTTCCTCCACAAAGCCAGCATAATAAGCTGAGCAGAGAGATAGAGAGAGGGAAAGAACAAACCCCCCCAAAAAAAACTCAAAGAGAAAATAAAAGATTGGGTACCTGATGAATAGGAGGGTACATAGAATTGGTGCATACTGGACACTCCAATAGCTCATGTACACTACTAGTATGTGCAACAACAGATGATGTATTTTGCTCTAATGTAAGAAGTGGGTTCTTTGACTCCACCTCCGATTCTTCTGTGTTGGATGGTGTGTCTCCTTCTTCCCTCATGGGTGATTCAAGAATGTCCATCTTCAAGTTCCCAGGTGCCATACAATTGTCGTCTACTACTACCTATTCTCTCCACAACTCATGTTTCTTCTCCCACCCTTCCCCCCAACTTTCTTCCCAGACAATCACCTTCCTCCAGTGCCAAACCTACTAACAAATGCAACCCCTGGTTGTCAATGAATCTAATCAATTGACAAAGTAAAAGCGCCTAGTTGCAATGATAGTGTCACTAAGTCCTAGGGCACACAGTACACATAATCCGGTGTAGGAGGTACCATGAAGAAATAGGTTGAAGACAAAAAAAATTCCAGTAGCCATTATATGTGATGCAAAATGCAAGACTGCTTAAGTGTGCTGGTAGCCACAGGTCCTTGCTAAATTATGAGTCTATAGAACTTGTGGGCTTCTTGCAACACTTTGTCTATAACATCACACACTGATCCAACCATCTCTATTTACCTAATGGTGAAATAACCAGCAAGCACAAAAACTTACATGCAAATTCCACTCATTAACACCTACAAAGATGATGAAGAATCTCCATTTGACACATGTCTAGAGAAGGGCATATTTGCTTATATACCATGGAAAAGGATTGGCAAGTAGAACCATGAAAATATTGACTGAAAAAAATCAATCCCTCAAATTCCACCTTACTTAAATATTTTCATTTTGCAATTGAACAGGAAGTTTGGAAAACGCCTGACAAAATATGTTCCTTCATAGTGACCTCGTCTGCCTCCATCTCTGGATGACAACAATATATGCAATATTGCAAACTAAAACTACACAAAAAAAACTACATCATCAATCCCCTCTCTCCCCTTTCCTCTACACCTTTCCCATATGAGCAACTTCTCCATCCATAACTCATGTTTTTTCCTCGCCCAATCTGACATGTTGCCAAACACAAATTTGATGCATGTACACACTTGCCTTTCATCAATCAAGTAGATGTGGAAAAATCCAAATGTAAGATGTGACCATAAAAATGTACATATTGAGTTCTGTTACATTTGTGAAGGAGATATATATATATATTGAATACAAAAGACAACAATTGTAGCCAAAAGGAAGAATGAAAATGCTCCAACAACTCCCCCTGCAATTGCCACCCCTGGAGAATGGGATGTAGGGGAGGTCCTTGCATTTTGACCTCCTACAATAGGTGCATTTGCAGTTTTCGGAGCTCTAGATTTGCTAGGATTTCCAGGGGCAAAAAAATCCCCAGAGCTCAAAGATGGTGTGATTAGAGAGAAGATGTTGAAGAAGGGGAAGTTTCTGAACGTGCTGAGCTTGAAACATGCTAAGTTGGAGAAAATGAAGAAAGGGGAAAATGGGTGGCTGTTGCAACAACAGGAGGATGGGGAGTCACATAATACCTTTAGTTGGACTGGATGGATGATAGGATGAATGGATGGATGGATGGAAAAAACTTCACAACCACGATGTCCTTTTATTATATGTAATTGTCCTTTCTCTTACCACCCGCCAAAGTGAACCACTACCCACCAATGCACTAATTGGCCATTCTATCCACGTGATGGGGTGCATTTCTTCATCCAACCCTCACTTAGTCAACTTTTCTCAGTATTTGACATTTAAGTTTTTTTTCCATGCTGTTTTTTTCTCAACCTTGACCTCCATACTACTTTTCATCTAGTTACCATACTGACCTAGCTCCCTAATAACCTACATCTTGGATCTACCTACCAACTAATAACCAAATACACCCCCCCTCCTACCTACCTACCCTTTATTATTTCATTGGCTAAACTTTTATCTATTTATAGCTAAACTTTATCTTTTGGCAAAACTTTTTTAATTTTTGGCTAAACTTTTATCTTTTCTCTACCTCTTGACAAATATTTTATTTGTCCTTGGCAAAATCTTTATCTTTTCTTGGTTAAACTTTTATTTTTCAAATATATATATATATTCCAAAATAATCAATATCTCCTAACAAAACCTCTTTAGTTTTTAGCTAAACATTTATTTTTCAACAAAACCTTTTTACTTCTTGATTAAACCTTTACCTCTTGCCATAACCAATAATTTTTATTAGCTAGACTTTTACCTTTTGCTAAAACCTATTTACTTATTGGTTAAACCATACATCTTAGCAAAACCTTTGCCTTTTCTTGGTTAAATCCCTATCTTTCGGCAAAACTAATATCTTTAATTGGTTAAACTTCCACCTCTAAACAAAACCTTTTTACTTTTTGGGTAAACCTTTACCTCTTGGACAAACCAATATATTTTCTTGGCTAATTTTTTACCTTTTGACAAAACCTTTTCATTCGTTCATTAAAAGACTACCTCTTGGCAAAACCATTACATTTCCTTAGTTGAACCCTTATATCTTGGCAAAATTAATATTTTTCTTGTTTAAACTTCCACCTTTTGGCAAACCAATATTTTTTTGGCTAAACTTCTACCTTTGAATGATAAAACCTTTTCTATTTTTTAGTTAAATCATTACCTCTTTGGTATTGCTCACACATAAAAAAATCCTAAACACATTGTGAAAGGCAATGATTATTATCAATGATTGTATGTAAAAATCAATGCATTCGAAGTTGAATAGAACTTCAACATACTTTTGAAACAATTTGGTTATACATTTTTTAAATAATTAAATTTCACTAACCCACTTTAAATGACCTTTATCTACCATTAATGAACTGTACAAATTACCCAATGTGTAATACATGCATTTAAAACAATTATGATTTGGAAAACCAAGTAGGTATTGCAAGTTGTAATAATTACCCAATATGCAATACTTGCATCATGTGTCATGTTAAAACTAACATTTGTTGGTCCAAGCTTACCTTAAATGGACCTTTGAACCCAAAATGCAATACCCACATTGATAATATGCCAAAGCCACACGTCAAACATGACACATGTAATATTTGCATATAAACAAATTTTGAAATGAGAAAACGTGTAAGTATGCAAATATTACATAATCAATTAATAAAGCGGTGGACATTTCAAGACCCATATGCATGTATTGCATAGTTAACGAAAAAAACCAATGAAAATCTTGGGAGGTTGATGTGGGTATTATGGGGTGAAAACACTATAAAATGCAATATGAAATACCAATATGCAAGTATTGCATATTCAAATTAGAATCTTGTTTATTATTACTATTTCATATTCTTTGTTTAACTAACACAACAAAATTTGAATTTGTAAATAAACAATATTTACATGAATTAATGTAAACTTTGAAATAAACTTGAAATTCAAAAATTCAATAGGATCTTTTGGAAACCATTCACATGTCATTGATTGCCAAAATATCAAATGGCATAAACTAACCTTTAGTTTTTATGTACACAAACTACATGCAAAATTCCAAACCATAAGAGTTGTGTCCCAAAAAATGAAAATCAACAAGTCCATGTTAATATAAAAGGAAATGTAACAACATGTTATTCCCTCTTCACCAAAGATCCTTTGCTACACTAGATTTTTCATTTATAGTGTCATGAACTTAGCAATAAGTTACAACTATTTTGGTCACCTTTATAACATGGTGATATGTGTACAATTTTTGGTGTTAGATGTGAAAATGAATTATGTTAACCACAAATGCATCCTTGGTGGTTATGCATAATTTAATTCACAAATACAAATGTGTATTAGTAAATAAAGGTTTCAAGGTTTTTGTTTGTATATATATATATATATATATATATATATAAGAACACACAAATTGAAATAATTAAAAAAAAACCAAAATTAAAGACATAATAAAAAGAAAAAATTGCACAAAAAAATTATAATTTTTTAAAAAAGAGCTAAATTAAATTAAAAATTAAAAATTAAATTATTAAATTATTAAATTTATAAAAAAACTCACTTGAAAATTTCTCAAACTTTGTTGTATTCTTGTTGTTCCAAATTAGGCTTCACGTTGCATTATGATCTTACTTTAAACCAAAGTTCCCAACCCCCTACAACAAGTTACAATTTTTTTCCAAATCTTTTTTTCGCTTCAAACTAAAGTTCCAAACATAAACACACTCTCCAAATCCCTTTATTGTTCCAAATTGAGAATCCCAACACATATGAAAAAAAAAAATTAAATAGCAAGAAAAAAGATAAGGAGAAAAGTGAAAAAAAAAGACAACAAAAAACAACCAAAAAAGAAAAAAACAACAACAACGACGACAAAATTAAAAAGGAAGAGGAGGGAGGAGAAAAAGAAGAAAAAACAACAATGAAAAAATAGAGGAAGAGGAATAAGAAAAAAAAGAAGAAAAAACAAGGGAAAAAAGGAACAAGGAAAAAAAAACACACCAAGAATAAAAAGAAAAAGAGGAGCAAGGAGAAAAAGAAAAAAACCAACCACTACCCCCCCCCTCCAAAAAAAGGAAGAATAGGTTTCTAAAGGAAGAAGAAAAAAAAGTATTGAGGAAGTTTTTAAAAAAAATAGAGCTTCATCCAACCGACAAAACCCACAAGGGGTTTTGTTGGATTGGTGCATTGGTTGGTGCTAGGTCATTCAAACCTTCTCCACCCACATATGTAATAGTAGAATGTGGTAGGTAAAATTTGAAGCTCGGGGCTTTACTTTGATAAGGGCCCACACAATCCAAATGCCTACAACTTTATCATGCACAAAGATTCATTAGATTTTATTTTTTCTTCCCATGATACCTAGAATAGATAGCCAAAATTATGCTTGGTGGTAACATGCCTTCCTAATACACTAAGGAAAATCCAACAAGGTTGTAAGAATATTTTGAGGTTTTGGAAATTGATACAAGACATAAGAATGGAAGAAAAAAAACTACCATGGTTAAAATGCTTGCACACTTTGCTTTCCATTCCCTCAAGATTGGGGTCACTTTTTAAACTACTCCTTACTTAGTAACATATTTGTCCACACCATTTCTATTAGATTCTTGAAGAGCTAAGTTATTTGTCACCATGTTTTGTTGTCCTACTCAAGCATTTTTTCTTAAATGAAGAACCTAGCTAGGTGGACCATGGGATGGGCAACCTTGTTGGCTCCAGTTTTTGTGTAGTCAATTTCACTTGTGTTCTGAATCAATGGTGAATAAAACATTTGAAATGTGAACAAATGGTAGGGAAAATTGGCCATGATGAACCAACACCCATTGACGCACCATGAAGGATGAATGGTAAGTGGTTAGAAAACAATTTTTTTGTTGGGTTCCAATTCCCTAGTTAACAATGGTGATTAGTTCAATTACTTTTTTTACCCACCTACTAACAATCCACAAGCAAGTTGTTGGTAGGTAGGTAGTAAAAATAACCTTTTTGTATAAACCATCTATTTACCTATTTACCTATATATGAGATTTATTTGGTTTACAAAATTGGTTACCAAGATGAAACCAAATGTTGATTCAGTTCAAGTTCATCCAAAATTGAGTAATAACATACATCCAATGGATGGTGTGCCAATGAGTGCTGGTTCACTATGGTCGAAAACATGGCACGATATGTTATTTTTAATTATAAGACATAGGGGTTTGTGGGCTTATGTTCACGATTTGGGTTTGGATATTTTGGTTTTAGATTTATGCTTTGAACTTATAAGGGTTTGTGTTGAGGTTTAAGGTTAGTGTTTAATATCATAAGTGAAAGTTTAACATGTAAGCAAAGACTTTCATGAAAGTCGTATAAAGAAAGCTTTTATCACATTTTTACTCTTTCTATTTTGACTCATGGCAAGTTATGTCTTCCTCAAGTGATAGTGCTATTTCTTATTATAATAATGATAGTTTTACTTGAACTTCAAATGACAATGAAATCTTGGAGGATATGGATGAAGATGATCTTGCAATCTTCCAAATGATGGCAACAATAAATTCAAATTCCAATGAGTTTTTCCTTTCACATGAAATGGAGGAGGAGATGGGTCAATCCATGGACCCCAATGTTGGTGTTCGAGATGTTCTAATTACAATGTGAGCCACACCAGCCATATTAAAAAAAATTGACCAACTTTACAATGGAAGAGTTTGATGAATTGGCATCTTTGGTGGTGCTTATAATCATCGCCCATGCACAATCTACATGTGATTTTTTTATTCAATTTTTTGGTTAGGAATAAATAGGGTCTATTTTAGGGTTAGGGTTAGGGTTTAGGATCTAGTTTCCAATTCTAATTTCATATGATCTATAAGATTTAATGTTTAGGGTTATTCCATTTTATAATAAGTTAGGTCATAACATGAATAAGTTGGGTTGCATGTTTCTTACTAATGTTATATGTGGCAAAATGCATGTTGTAGGATGTAGCCATGGTGCTTAGGTGGAGTCACTCCACCAACTACCTTGGAATTCTTTTTCTTTCTAGTGCAACCTTAGTTTTGGTTACCCCATTGAATGTTGTGTTTCATGGATATCCATCTCCACTTTTGTTGTTGCCATGAACTTGGCCATCCTTACACTAAGGCAAAAATAAAAAAATTCTCGCACTCAAACCTATGGTTTCAAATTTTGGGTTTCCACCCATTTAATTTTCAATTTTCAACAACTCGATTTCCAATGACTAAAAATCTAGCAACATGGAATTTGTTAGAACTATAAGTTTGTTTAAACACCATGGATAAAAAACCATCAGGGTAAATATTCTGGTTTTGAAAAAACAACAAAAGGTTTTTGTGTACCCTAAGAGTAAATCATGCTCTAAGTCTTGAATAAATAATAATAGAACAAATGTTGTCATGGTAACCATTCAAACTCTGAAAAAATCAGAGCTCGAGGTCACAATTAAAATTTAAAATGCAAACTAAACAATGTAGTTGGTTGCTAGCTAGTTGCATAAAAAACATGAGTTGAACAAAAGTTTAAATTGATTCATAAGATCACATTGAGCAACAAACAACAAAAAAAAATCAAGAACAAGAACAAGAAGCATCAACAATAAGATTGAATTAGTTTTGTGTAAAAGTAACAACAATAAGTAAGTAATTTATAATGATCGTTGCTTGCTTGGGCTTAAAACATCAATTAGGTAGTTGTCATGCAGCCCATAAAACAAAAGCATTCATGACTAGGATTTGCAAACACATGGTACTACAATTGGGTGTCACCAAAAACTTGGAAAAACTTGAAACATATGTCCAAGTTCTACAAAATCCATTTGCAGCTTTGCAACCCAATTTTTATTTTTGCTTGTGGAATTTGGTGTAAGAAAAAGATTGATTACAACAACACATTTTTTTTCAAGTGTGGAAAAATTGGGTATAAACACATTTACCAAAAGATATCACGTCATTTATAAATCATCAGAAGTAAACTTAAACTAGTTAAAAACACCATTTAATAAAAAATTAGTAGTTGTGTGCTAGTGCAATCGGATTTATGGACTTATCATGAGTAGCACCTCCATGATATCACATGGAAATTGTTGTAGGAAATCTACTAGCAGGTTGTTGCAGATCTCATTATAAACATAAATAAATAAATATTTTTTCTACATCATTATTTTTTCCATCAATTTTAAAAAAATTATATCTAAAAAATCAAATAGTCGTAATGTCATGGGCATGAAAACAACCAAAACTACATGATTTTTTAACCAAAACGAAAATAAGGGTAGGCCTAATTCCAAATTCAAAACATGAAACAAGAAAAAACAAGGAATAAGAACACAAGTGCAAACAAAAATCCAACAAGATTTTATTACAAAGAATAAACATAACAAGGTTATGACAAGAAAATGTATTCAAAATCAATGTTGAATGGATTAAAGGTAATGAGGAATTCTACTTCTATTTATACTCATTAAACACCTAGTTCAAGGAAGTTTTTCAAAAAAATTTTAATTTACATGTGGCCCGTGTTCACCCATGTGTGAGCGATGAATGAACTAAAACTCAACTAATAATGAATTTTAATTATAATTAAGAGTGAATTGAAAGTTAACTAAAAATTAACTAAAGTGAATTGAAAGTGAACTAAAAATGAACTAAAATTTAACTAAAAGTGAACTACAACTTAACTAAAAGTCAACTAAATTTTAACTGGAAGGGTAGATGTGAATTATAGTGGTTCACGTTTTGCATCCTTATGGACTTTCTGTATAATGTATTTTATTCAAATGCCACAAATGCATTGTAAATCATCAATTTGACAAAAATATTTATGGATTAAGATTGCCAACTTGAATAAAAATATTTATTAAAAGGTGAAATTTAATAAACATACACCAATCATATAATAATGGACTTAAAAAATGGATATATGGATTATAATCTGGGCTTTGCATTATCATTCAAATGCATTTTTTGTTATGATTACATTTCAATATTTTATATTCAAACTCAATATATGATACATGATGGAAAAAAAATATGGATTGAAAAAAAATCAACAAAATTTTTAACCAACAAATAACTATGAACTTTTGAATGACTAAATTTGGACCTTTATTTTCAAAAGTCCTAATCTTGGTCATTTTTTGTTGGATTGATATTTTTTCTCCCCTAACATGTATAATAATTTTTTTTTTTAATGGGTAGCCTTTCATATTAATTTTATTAATTGATTAATCACCACATAGGGCCCATGCAACATTGGTTTTTAATATATTTTTTCATTCAAGTGTTAATTTTTCCATTTATATGGACTTTTGAAATTGGGACTTTTTACATTTTTGAACCACTATAGCTTACATCTACTTGGAAGCTAATTTATAATGAATAGAAGTTAAACTAAAAGTTAAGTACAAGTTCATTACAAATCATGAATGACATTCAAATGAATGAACCCCATGGCATTGGCATCCATGACATGTAATGAATGTTTATGTTATTGTTGCAATTTATTTATATAATAGTAGTAAAAATAGGAAAGACAATGATTTATTGATTTGTATGCACAAACAACTCACTATATTTAAGGGACCCAATCTGACCAATAACCTTTAGTCCAATTTCCCAGCTCTCTTACCAAGTATGCAACCCAAAATAAGTTGAAGATAACCATGACTTAAGTTCTTATGACAAATATTAACAAAGCGCCAAGAGACCAATGTCTCTACAAAAGATGAACAAACTTTGAAAAATGTATGCTTTGACAAAATATAAATATGCAATAGAACAAAAGATGTGATGCAAACCACTAGAATCAATACCAAAGAAGTTGAAGGTGGGATGGAATAGATAGTAAGCAACTTGGGCTATCAGCTTATTTTTATAATCAAGGTAGATTACAATCAAGCCATTGAGGTCAATGGAACCACAAAACTAGGCTAAGACCCCAAACCAATAGAACACCAAAATGTAACTCTATCCTAGCAAATAATGCTTGCCATGGCACAATATTTTAGGCATTCCAATTGAAACACCATGCGGTT
>Ga0116228_10005950_pt1 | contig 10891 bp, 6 predicted proteins | sample S1TSphfallax_2_FD_89694 | JGI IMG/M metagenome (GOLD analysis project Ga0116228, IMG submission 89694) | Host-associated microbial communities from peat moss isolated from Minnesota, USA - S1T2_Fc - Sphagnum fallax MG | ecosystem: Host-associated > Plants > Peat moss > Unclassified | place: USA... | reverse complement strand
TTCATAGGGTTGCAACTAAATTGGTGACATTTGCAACTAATGGGATATAAATTGTTCTGCTTGGATGAAAACCAAACTAAACGTTGTTCACATGGAAGGATGAACACCAAAATAGTTGCAAACAAATTGCAATGTAGTTGCAAATATGACCAAAACAAGAAATAGTTGCAAAAATGTCGAAATGTAGTTGCAAATAACTAATAGTTGCATGTAGTCGTAAATAGAGTGGTTACATTTTGGCCAATTTCTACTAGTGAATGACGTTCTATAGCTAACTTGATTTGGAACATTGTTACATGGGACATAATTAACCTTGATTCTAATTGCACAATAACATATTAGTAATGCATAACAATTAGTAACAAGTAGTAGAAAGGAATCCAAACATTTCTAATTAGTTGCAAACTAATTGCACACCCATAATTACAAGTTACATGTTAGTTGTCATCTAGTTGATCCTCACTATATTACAAAACGTTGCACCAATGACTATTTGAACTAGTGGTAAACACACTACTTCCTTTGAGTCTTATAGTTTTACAATAGTATATTATTAATAGATGCAAGTTGCCCATAAGTTAGCAATTAGTTGTTTAAATCACATGGAGATTACATTGAGTTGCCTCATAGTTGCATTACATTGTCCAAACCCACTACCATGCATCTATAATGGACCACACAACCAAACAACTATGGGTTCCATAAAGGGAATATGGTTGTGTATATAAGTACTATAATCAAATAACAAAGTTGTCCCATAGTGGCATGCTACTGTATCTATTAGTTCCTCATAAGTTGCAATATAGTTTTTACCAACACTACACTGGTGGAAATTAGTTGCAACTTAGTATCTATTTGTGTGCATATAGTTACACAAGAGTTTTATTGTAGGTCCAAATCAATTATTGTGTAGTTGCAAGCTACTCACATTAGTTCTTACTTAGTTATAAAGATGCCCTTCCAAGTAGTTGTAATCCCATAGTTCTCAACTCCTACATAACTATTGCACACCTTTTATTGTTGCATTTAAAAACAATTAGTGCCCATACAATATCCATTAAGATTCAAAACACTGTCAAATAGAGTCGAACTATGTTGGGGTACCCAAAAAAGACTGTTTCATTTTATATTCATTGGAACCTCTTATTTAAACATGTTGAAACTTAATGACACATTCATATTGAAAGTTTGATTTTATTCATAAATAGATACATTACAAAGGTATTTTATATGCATAGAATGTCAAATTTGAACAGGTTTAAAAATTCCTACCAAGTCCTTGAAAAAAATCCAAGACTTTGTCGCATGAGAAAAAAAAAGTTCAAGGACTCATAAGGAATGTTTAAACAACACTTTTTGGCCCAATATTTTTACCACAAACACCTTACATGTTGATGTGTATAAAATGTATGAATGTGACAATAATGAAATGCCCTATTGTAATGTAAAAAGTTAAAAAAATCAAATTTATGGGAATTTTGGGCCATTGATAGAACATGGCCCACATTGGATAAATTTTATTATTCTCACTTTCATAAGTGAAAGCAATAGATATTTTAAAAGCCTACATAAAATTTGGAACAAAATTATTTCATTTAACATGAAAAAAAGGGTGAAATGTAATACATGTCATCGGAAAAGTGAAGAAAAAGGTGAATCTGGGAGTCTTAAGAGTGAATCCTTAGGGTTTCAAAGGGGGTACCCCAATCATGCTTAGACCTAGTAGGGTGTAGTCACAATCAAATGAGCTGAAAAACATGTTAGGCGACCACCAAAATTTTAATTTTGTTAATTATTTTTTTGTGGTGGCACTTTAATGCCATGTTAATCATGCAATGTTAAATGACTAATATGAATGTTGAAGGATTCAAAAAAAAAAAATTGAGTTTTGGTTTTAATAAAGGACCAGTGAATTTGAATAATAGTTGCATCAAAAGTAATCAATTTTGAAAAAAACTAAATTAAAGATTTTTTTATCAAGGGATTTTGATGAGAAATAAATTAAGATGATGTTAATTGATTATTCAGATTCAAAAAACACTCATAATTTGAAAGTTGTAAAATTTAAATTTAAAAAAAATCTATTGAATTGAATTAAAACATTTTTAGAGTCTTTCACCACATGTAAATGGGGTGTAATATATACATGACATCTAAAAAAAAGTTGTATATTATGAAAAATTAAAAATAAAAAAATTTCCATACAATTTGAAATTAAGATAAAATTTCAAAACAAATGTAAAATTTGGTAAAATTTATACATTTAAAAAAATTATTAATTATTCATGAAAAGTTAATACAAAAAATGTGATGTACTGAAAAAAATTTATATGTATTTTTAATAACATATTGCAAAAGATTTCATCCCAAATGTCCTTTTTATGAAAAAATAAAAATGACCACAAAAAGGACTACAATTTTTGAGTCTTTCGTTACCATTAGCGCATTTGATTGTGATCACACCCAATAGTGGTCCATGAGTGATACATGGGTGGCCTATTTCCAATAGCATAGTTGCCTTCTAGTTGTACCCTAGTCACTAAAGTTTATTAATTTCAAAAAAGTTACGAATGTGTTGTTAGTTACAGCTTCTACACAACCACAACCAAACAAATAACACATAAAGTTGTACAATAGTGTCCACTACACAAAGTCCTTGAAAAGTACTATTGGATGAAGGTTGTAGTTGATACCTAGTTGCCAATTAAAATTTGAAAGTTACTACATAGTTCCATATGTGTTGCTTTAGAGTTGCCTTTGGTACACACTTGTAACTCCATTGTTCCCAATAATAGAACAACTAGTTGTATAGTATCCATTTATTGGGTTTACTAAAGTTGTACAATAATGTTTTAATAGAACACATGAGTTGTTCATGAGATGCACACATCATATATTTAATTACAACATAGTCCTTATAGGTTGCAAAAGGTAAACTACATCAAAAGGTGTCTCTATACACCAAGTGATTTCACTGGATTTTGAGTGAATTCATTGGTTGTAATGAATGGGGACTAGTGAAAAAGTAATGAATTCATTGGTTTAGTGAACGGGGACTAATGAAAAAGTAATGAATTCATTGGTCTAGTGAACAGGGACTAGTGAAAAAGTAATGAATTCATTGGTCTAGTGAATGGGGACTAATGAAAAAATAATGAATTCATTAGTCTAGTGAACAGGGACTAATGAAAAAGTAATGAATTCATTGGTCTAGTGAATGGGGACTAGTGAAAAAACAATGAATTCATTGGTCTAGTGAATGGGGACTAGTGAAAAAGTAATGAATTCATTGTTCTAATGAACAAGGGCTAGCGAATTGCACCCACATTTTATAGTATTGGATTCATAAGCAACTATTGTATGCAGATTGACGCAACTCTAGTTTTGGGCTCACGACCAAGGCAAGGGCTTGTAAGGTTGCAAGCTAAGAAAGAAGCTCGGGAGTGAAGGAAAGTGTGAGGGAATGAACCCACACACTCCCAAGAAAACTTCCACTTTGGGAGTTGGAGTCTCGGTGGACTACCGAATTTTCAAAAAGAAATTTTAGAAGTTAAAACCCAATGGATTGAGGAGTTCTTTATACCATTGAAAAGCTCTTGGAACTTAGATATCTAAAATGGGCTTGCATGCCTCATTTAGACATCTAAAACACAAGTTATGACCAAAAGAAGGGTCGGGAGTCAATTTGACAATTTGACTCTCGACCACTAAAAGTCAAGAATAGCCCCGATTTCCTCGTGTACAAGTGGCGTGCGACATACCATTGGAAAGCTATCAACCAAGGCTACAACTTTGCTTTAGACCTCATTTCAATCGGAGTTCTGCACATAAAGTTATGGGTCCCCAAAGTTGTGGGAGTCCTAGCTTTGAGAATTTTGGGATTCCCACTTGGGAGTCCTGAGACAAAATGACATTTGAGTGTTGGTCCTGTGGCCAGGCACAAAATATACTATAAGGGGGAAGGTGGTGGCTTCCCCCAAGTCCGGGCTGTGGTGAGTCTTGTGAGTCTGAGTTTGGCCGTGGCTTAACCTAGCACCAAAAGTGCTCAAGCTATGCACTAACCAACTTGTTGTTTGGTTTTGTGTAGGTCCATGTGAGTGAGTGAGTGCTTGTCATTCTTCCTAGTCCCATCTTAGAGCTCCAGCATACCCTTCTACCCCCAAAGTGCTATGAGCTAGGGAACGTGCCCTAGCTCTTTGTTCTTTTGTTGTTTCCACTTTAGACTTTCATTTGAGTCCATCAAGGAGCTTGGGAGCACATCACATATAATGTTTAATGCATAGTTGTAAGATAACATGGGACACTTAAACAAGTAGTTGTTTTCTAGTGCCAATAGATGATGATCCTAGTCATTCAATAATCGCTAACTGGTTGCCTTATTAATTTATTTAGTTACAATGTAGTGGCTCATCAGTTACACCTTCAAACCTTTAAAACTCAAATGCACTTGCCAAAGGCCAAAACAATTTATCACATTGTTGCATCATAACTAATTATCTTAAACATGTAGTTATTTTTGAATGCTAATGAAAGATCTTCATAGTTGCTTTTGAGTTTCAAGATGATTGTATTATCTCTATACTTAGTTACCATGTAGTTGTTATATGGTTGTGTAGTCTAAACTATACAACCGACCTACAATTGCCATAGATTACAAGAAGTAACACCAACAAAAATGTTATGTTGTAGATGCATCCAAGTTCAGTTATAAATAATGTATTTTTAATTAGACACTAATTACCCATTATAATCAAAAAGGATATTTAAGAGTTGTAGATTGGTTGTACACTAATTGCACCAGTAGTGTGTATTGAATGAACCTTCAGTTACAAGTAAGTTACAAAGGAAATTGATAAAGTCCATTGTGCCAATGTGGATGAAAAGCCACATCAGTGTGACATCATGAACTTAGTTGCACATGGGTTGTACATTAGTTGAAATTGAGTTCTTCCATGTGAATTGTAACTAAGTTGCATGCAATTACAAGTATTTGATTGTATATATGGTGAGTTGCAACTAATGCAACTTGTTTGACACTTTAGAAATATGGTGAGTTGTAAGTGTCTAGTGCAACTCAAAAATTGAGTTGCTAAGGTAATTGTAAGAGACCCCATTTTCTCATAGTGTTACGGTAAGGGCACTATTTTTGGTCACCCATCTTGAACTCCTAGAATTATTGTTCAACAATGCCATGTCTTTTGACCCTAATGTAGCCTTAATGACACTTCCATTGGCACCACCATAAATATTACAAATGGCTAATTTTGAACCTTGTGTAAGATGCCCCTTTTGTGATGTTTCACTTGTTACAATTGTCACACATCTTAGATGAATAATAGATGGCCCATTGCACAAACAAGGATGACTCTATCCATGTGAACCCATTAAAAACTATACCTTTAAGGTAAGGTGGAATGTGTGATTCAACTATAATGATCCACAATTAATAACATAGAACAACATCCAAATCAAGCTTTCACACTATAAGATATATAATTAAAATAAGCTATTGTCTACATTCTGACAATACACTTGCAACCACTAGCATTAGAAGTGGTATAGGGCAAAATCATGGCATGTTTGGCAAAGATAATTAATATGCAACCTTTTAGGTTTCCATCAAGTCGGGGTAAGTTGCAAGTATGAGGGCTTCAAGATTTTTGTTATCTTCAATCCACAAATGCAATAGATAGGTTCATTGGTTTCCCTTTCATTGACCTTTTCATTAGTCCAAAGATTGTTTAATTGCACACTATAAATATTTTCCTACCAAAAAGCAAAATAAATCAATCCATGATACACACAAGGTTGCAAATTTGCCATGGTTGAATTGTACATCTACCATAATAGCTAAGGAGTTTCCTCCCATCATTCAATAATAACCAGCTAGTGATTACATCTAGAGGCCATTACCTTTTGGTTGTTAATTTGCATCTTAACATGTCTATATGTGAGGTTTTCTCCTTTGAACTTGAAGTCAAGCAGTTGACACAATAGGGCACTTCATAATTGCAACCTTCATTATTGTAATGATGTTGTGATAGTTCCAATTATAATCAGCTTTGGTTTTCAAGAATCTAATAAAGAGGCCAGGTGTCCATACAACCATGAATCCACCTATTTGATCCATATGATCAAAATTTGTAGATGTAGGATGTTGTTTGACAAGATCACAAAGATAACTTGTTAAAAACAACATTAATAACACAAACAAAATAAGCTAGACACAGTCTTATGATAGGTGATAATATTGGAATGACCACCACAAAACTTTTGAGCCTCAACCTATTGTTGTCATCTACCTTAAACATAATAACATATTCAATAAGGAAAATGGTGAAAATGCAAATGCACAACTTTCAAGCCCTCAAATTTTGTTTACATGTGTGGTGGTCTAATTACATTGTAGGTCTCATACATAAGACCTAAACTTGGGTTGCAATTGCGAACAAAATTTGAGTCAATGCCATGTAAGCCTTGGCATTGTTCATAATGTTTTTAGCAAGGTGGTTGCTTTGCGCATAAACCTTCAAATTCCCCACATCATAGAAATCCCATGCAAACTTGACACATGGTTGGAGGTTTTTCACAATATGCACCCATCCCACTTGCACATTAACTTTGTCCCTGACAAATTGTTGAACAATTACACAATATTGTTATTTCATTTCATCCTCCCCTAAATGCTTCACAAGTCTTCCAACTTCATTATGTGTGAGGTTGATCTTTTCTAAGTGTTTGAAGCCCAATGGATATTTAGACAAATAGGTCTTATTCACACATCCATTTGCCTCCATAAGTTTCACAGGACTAATAGAAACCCACTCTACTAGTGGCACTCTTGTGTTCCACTTTTATGGAGAGCAAAGCCAATGTTGGAAGCTTGGGACCAATCCACATGGAACCCCATCCCATCTCCTATTTTCCCAAGCAAGCAAAGTAATGTGGACATCTTTGCAATGATCCCATTATTATACTTGTTCCATTCCCCCTTTCGGAAATGCTCCATCAACACCTTCACCTTGGAATTACAACAAATGCTTGTCATGAAATTAAGTGTGATATATCTATCAACATGTGCTTCAACCACCATTATAACCCACTTTTCCATCATTTTTTTTTTTCCAAGTTGGGCCATGTTTGTAGGCATACGTATGTCCCCTCCATAAGTCTCTTTCACAACATCCATTGAAATGTTCAAATCAATAAGTGCAAGTTCTTTGATTAACTCAATGGGCTCAAAGTAATTGTTGCCTTCAATTGTGAAACCTAATTGTATTGATAGTCTTTCGTCTCTTAATTGTGGAAAAGACACATTGTGAACTTGATTGGAAATGCATGCCAAAAATGCTTTGACAACATTCAACCAAACATTAGTGATAAGATGCACACCCACAAGGTCTTTATCTATAGGTCTACATCCATGGCATTGTGCTTCTTTCTCCATTTCAACATCTTTCAGGTAACAAATGTAACCCAAATTCTTTGAACAATTCTATGGAATGACATCATACAAAAACCACATCTAAGTAATAAACTAATTTAACAACCCAATTATCATACATTTCATTTCAAACTTTAATAACTTGAAACAAGTAAGATGGTTCATGTCTTGTGATGTAATCAACAACCTTATCAATATTTCAATGGCTACCAATATCATTAAAACCACATGAATGGAAGGGGGTAAACAACACCTTGCAATACAAAAGATCATCACTTTTGGTAGAATAGTCTTTAAAACCTCTTGCAATGTCCAAACGCACATTATATCTTAGTTAGTTGCACAATGTAACTCCTCAAATGACATAGGTGCCCTCTTTCATTTTTTAAACCTTAACAAATCATCCTTCATGTAAATATTGCCTTTAAGTTCAATGGACTCACAATCATGCTTCTCCTTGCACATGATAGAATTAGTGGTAAGGCAAAACACATGCCCGCATCCAAGACACCATTGGTTGTTCTTCAACACATAATACAAGTCAACCCGACTAGGTTCAGGTTGTTTGCCATGACCAGGCCATTTGTCACATTGTTTGTGGAGGACACATAAAACTCTTGGCATCTGCATGAATTTAAAATAAATAAATTAGGGAAACATTGGGTTGGGAATTTAAATTTAGAGAAGCTTTGACACTTTTGATTGTCATAGATTTAGGGTTTTAGAAGCATTGTCATCCTCTTCTCCCTATGTTACAAACTATATTTGAAGTTGCCATCATTAAAGTCTACATAGATATCGAACACCTTGATGAAATGGACTATGCTAGTAAAAGGGAAATAACAAGTCATGAACACAAGCCCAAGTTGATATAAACAAGGCTGATTTGAACATCACAAACCAAGCTAGTATGAATGTCACAACTTAAGCTAATTTGAACAAGATTGATTTAAACATCACAAACTAGGCTAATTTGAATTTTAGAAATTAGGCTAATGTTGAACACAACTGATCTAAAAAATCTTGATTTAAACATCACAAGCTAATATTATTTGGACATCACAAAGTAAGTTGAACTAAACAAGGTTGTTATAAACATCACAAACCAAGATAATCTAAACATCTATTTTGATTTCAAAAAAACCTTTATTAATTAGATGAATTATGTAACAACACCCTAGAAGTTTGTGTACATTGCAATCATCTCCAAGACTAACTACTTGCACACATGGAGGGTTTGTGTGTGGACACCACATTACTAGTAAAAGGTGACAAATCACAAAATGATTTTGAAGCCTTGTTTCCACTAAAGATCTTCACAAGAATAGCCACAAGCTGAAATGGGATGGAATTGTGGTTGTTTCATGCCTTGCTTGGTGAACATACCCTGAAATAAACAACCATAAGGTTGATTCCACCATCCAAAAAGTAGACCACAAAAGCTCAAGTTTGTTCACATGAGTTGCAAGCTTTGTGAGAAAGCAAGCATCCCAAGTAGGAACTCATGGGTTTTGGAGGGTATTATGAAAATTGCAAAAGGATGAATGTTTTGAAGGTTTAAGGGTGATTACAAGTGGATGAATGGAATGAACTTTAGTGGAAGAGATCGATAGACAAGTCTTGTTGGAAAACTGATTTAGAAAAAAATTAATTTCTTGATCTAGCTTTTTTTTATTTGTGAAATTTCACCCAAAAACGAAATTAAAAAAAAAAAAAATCGAAAATTAAGTGATTATGGAGGTTTTCAAATTCGAGATCTTTCCTCTAGTGAGCTGCAACACATCAGACCCAATTCTTGAGCTGATATGTTTTCTAGCATTTTCGAAGTGGGAACATTAATGACTTTTGATGCATTTTGTGCAACTTCTGATGCAAGTGTCATGCAACTTTTGATGCAGTTTTTTTGCACATCATCAAAACTGCAAAATTGGGTGCAAGTTTTTGTTTTATGCAAGTTTGAGCAGAGAACATTTGACACCAGATAGATGATTTCATTACATTAGAATAGTAGTGAAAAGAGTTTGGTTTGCAACATTTGAACATTGAAGAAGAGATTTGGGTCTATCTTAGAGAGAGTTTGTGGTTGTTGTGGAGGTGTGATGAAGCTGGAAAAATAAGAGCTGCAGTTTTGGGTTTTGGGGAGTTGTGTTCCTGTGAGGAGGGAGAAGATTTTTGTAGTTCCTGGAGTGTTTGTTTCCTTTGAATATACAAAATGGAAGTTTGCACAGGGAGTTGTAGATTAGTACTACACGGTCAATGTAATGCTCTAGCTCCTGCAAGAGAGAAAAAGAGCAATGGCATACAACATCAGAAGAAGAAGCACAAAGTTTGCAGTTTGGATGTCAGTGAATCCTCTACTTTCATAGGTGAGAAAATGGCTCATGGGCCTTTGACTGGCTTGGTTATTAGCCAAGTCATTACCCTACTACACATGACCAATAAACATGGATTTGCCAATGTGTGAAGAAAGAGATTCCAGGAACATTACTTTATTGCTGTAGAAACTAACCAGCTTTGTTGACTGGAGAAGCTCCTGCAATGCATGCTACATTTTATGATACCAAATACACTTTGACAGCCAAATCTCTAAAAGCACAAACATTACCTCAGATAGGAAAACTAGTGACAAATGGCTTTGTCATTTAACCTGGGCTTACAACCTTGAACACTTGTCTTCACAGTTCTTCCTTAGAGCACTGAACTGGTTAGAGGCCAGAATACTACTATAGAACTGCTTTGTACATGACATCATTGAGGGTGATAATTCTCCCATACATACAATATCTCTCCAAGTTTTAGAGAGCAACACAAATAGACATTACCTTTAGCCTGAAGTAGTGATAGGAAAAACAAGTCTGGAAGAACAAGTGGCCCAAAACTACATCATTGCATGTGAATACTGCTTCCTGGAAGAAAAGAAAATATAGCAGAAGCCAAAGGATTTACTCATATAAACACATTGTTCTAGTTTGAGGTCAGCCTTGGCAAATGGTATAAGGTTATTAGTGCCTTGTCACACAACCTTCTAGCAAACACCTGCTGAAAACTTGCAAGTACCACTACAAACTTGTGGAAAAGAATCCAGGTTGTAAGAATTAAAGTGCTTCAGTGCTGAAAGAACTGCCATACAAAGCCCAATTACTGGGATTGATGACACCATGGCTCCATCTCTCTTCTAGGAGGAGTCCCAGCTGCCCATTCTCAATGAGAAGATCCAGTACAGAAGTTGTTGAGACTTGTTAGCAAACGTGCTAGACTTGTAAAGTCTCCCTCAGCAACATATGAGTCCACATGTGTGGCTGCCAATGAAACCAGCACATCACCACCATCCAGGCATGCTGATAACTCAAAGTAGAAGTGTGCCAAGATAATCAGTTCCACCTGCCAAGACTCATCTCTTAGTGTACAACATCATGTCAGCTGGATCAAATAAGCAAGTGAAGTATG
>Ga0116228_10005949_pt1 | contig 10893 bp, 9 predicted proteins | sample S1TSphfallax_2_FD_89694 | JGI IMG/M metagenome (GOLD analysis project Ga0116228, IMG submission 89694) | Host-associated microbial communities from peat moss isolated from Minnesota, USA - S1T2_Fc - Sphagnum fallax MG | ecosystem: Host-associated > Plants > Peat moss > Unclassified | place: USA... | reverse complement strand
TAACACTGGTGTAATCAGTCCACCGTCATCCATTGCTACCGCTACAGCAACATTGATTTGCGGGTGATGAACAATTCCTTGGTCGGAATAACTAGCATTTAATAAGCGATGTTTTTGCAATGTCACTGCTACAGCTTTCGCTAGTAACGCTGTCATTGTTACACCTTTAGACTTAATTTGTTTGTAAATTTTGTCTAATTCATCAGTTGTAATTTTGTAGCTTACACGGAAGACAGGTACAGCTAAGCTAGCTACCATATTACGAACTACCGCATTCTGGAAAGTGGTGAAAGGTACTGTTTGACTAGAAGTAGCACCGCTAATTACAGGAACGGGTGTTGTCGTTGGTTTTAATGCTGTAGATGTGGTTTGAGGTTGTGTGGATAGTTGTGTGGATAGTTGTGTGGATATAAATGTCGGAGTATGAATAGGAGTATGAGGTTGTGAAACCTTACCAACAGATGCTTCTACATCTTCGGCAATGATCCGACCATAAGGACCACTACCTTGCAACGAATTTAAATCCACTTTGAGTTCTTTTGCCAACTTGCGGGCGCGGGGAGAAACAACTACCCGACCTTCCCGATGTTGCGCACCATTTTGGGAAACAGCGACAGGTTCCGCAACTACATCTGTAGTTTCATCTGTAGTTGTTAGGGGTGTAGGAGATGATGATGATGTATTCGTAGCAACTGCGCCAGATAGGCCAGCTAAAGACTTAGCGGTTACTATTTCCGCTTCTGTTTCTACTACGTAAGCGATCGCTGATCCGACTGGGGCGGTTTCACCAGCTGGGACTATAATATGGGCCAGAAATCCTTCATAAAAAGACTCGACATCCATATCAGCCTTATCTGACTCCACAACCACCACCGTCTCGCCTTTTTCCACTTTGTCTCCCGGCGATTTTAACCAAGCGACAATTTTGCCTTCGGTCATGGTGGAACTTAGCGCCGGCATAAATACTTCGTTAATGCTCATATGGTGGCTTGAGAATCAATAATTTTATGGACTCTAACAGTTGTAGCTATATCAAATTGTATCTTGTTGCCTTTTAGATGTAACCATGAATAATCTGGAACTTAAATTTAGATGAAAAGGTCTATAAAATAGAGCGATCGTCATTCATCAGTCAACAGTAAGTATGTTTATGGGAAAGTTCAAATTGCCTTTAATTTTAACCCTTAGCATCTTTGCAACTGTTACTATGGGGATTTACTTAACGCACCGTCATCAACCTGTGCTGATTGGTAGGATTGATAATGGACAACAGGAAGCATCACCTGTAATACAAGAATCTTCAGAACTAATTGTTTACCCAGAACGGACTCATTATAAAACTATACCGCTAGAAAAAATAAGTTCTCTTCTCCAAGGGAGCGACCCAACTACTCTCGCCCTCAATGCTCTGGATGGTATAGCAGGAGAAATTGACAAACGTAAAATAGAGATAGCTTACCCTCAACATAATCAAGCACTAGTCACAATTACACAGCTTAGACGGGTCAAATCAACTATAGTAAATGCGACTAAATACAGAGTAGAAATGACAAGTTTTGGTAGGTCTATTTTAGTTAGTTCACCTCCCGTCTGGCAAATTGTCTGGATAGGAGTGGGGAATGGAGAATAGGGAAATAGGGAGTTGAGTTATCTTTCCCCTACACCCTACACTCGCTTATATATCGCCCCTGATTTGTTCTACAACACCATCACGGAGCAAAATCTCAACCTGCATTTTGCTAATTAAGTTGTCTCCCATTTCTACTCGGAAGAAACCTTCCATTTGAAATTGGTTGACTTCCTGCTCAGATTCCAGTAATTGTACTTGCTGAAGATTTTGCAGTAATTGATTTTTCTGCTCTAGGAATTCGCTTTTCTTTTGATTAACCTGAAGTTGGATATTATCAATCTGTTGGAGTGTTTGCGGACCTGGTGGTTGTAAACTCTGTTTTTGAATAGCTGTAATTGCTCTTTGTCCTTCAATATCGAGTTGTTGGAGTTGTTGGTCGAGTTGATTTATTTGTGCTTGTAGCTGCTGTTGCACTTCCTCCTTCCAAAGGGGAGTGACGATCGCTTTGACATTAACAACGCGTTTTAAAAGCAATTGCGGGTTAGAGGCATCCATAGAATTTCACGTTCACTCTTGTATAGTTTGCGGATGGAATTATTTAGCAAACATTCCGTCAATAATATCCTGATACCGTTCCATGACAACATATCGCCGAATTTTCAAGGTTTGCGTCATCATGCCATTTTCTACAGAAAACTCTGACTCTATGAGTTTAAATGGTCCAATCCGGTTATCCACTCGATAACCAGGACGGTCTTGTACAAATCGAATCAGTTCTTGCCGAAATAATTCCTGAATCATTTTACTCTCTAGGTTAATTTTTTGACCGGTTGACGAAGTATTATTATCGTCTAAAGTCAAATTCACACCTTGAGTTTCTGCCCATTTTTCCAAAGCTATAATATTGGGAACAATCAGCGCCCCCAAGCTACGCTGGTCTTGTCCTACTAACATAATTTGGCTAATATATGGCGATCGCAAACAAGCCTCTTCTATGGTTTCTGGTTCGATATTCTCCCCATTGGTTAAGACTATTGTGTCTTTAGCTCTACCTGTCAATACCAATTCATTATCTGGGGTTAACCATCCCAAATCACCACTATTAAACCAACCTTCAGCATCAATGGCTTTTTTTGTCGCTTCTGGATTTTGATAATAACCTTGCATAAGCTGTGGTCCTTTTAAAAGAACTAACCCACGCTGTCCTTTAGGTATTGGCTGATGGGTTTCCGGATTGACAATTTTGGTCATAGTCCCAGGAATCGCTGGTCCTGATGAACCGCGAATATTACGCCAAGGACGCCGAGCGTGGGTAACAGGAGAAGTCTCCGTCAATCCATAACCTTGCAAAATTGTCACATTAATAATTTCAAAAAAGTTATCTACATGTCTTGGAAGCGCGCCACCACCACTAATCACCTGCTTAATTCTGCCTCCTGTAGCTTCTCGTACCGCTTTATAGACCAATATTTCTCCCAACTTATGTAAGGGGAATAAAGAAAAGGCTTGAATCTGCGCTCTTAGTCTTTCAACTGAGGAAGCATTAATGTGGTCTAAACTTAGTCCCTGCGCAATCCGGTTTGCTTCTATATATTTCTGACTAATATCACAGAGAAAATAAATCAGACGTTGTTTATTTGCTGGTTGTTCTCGAAACTGTTTTTGCGCTCCTTCATAAATCGATTCCCATATACGGGGTACACCAATCATATAATGAGGTTGAATCTTTCTTAAATCAGTTTTAATAGAACGTAAATTACTATAAACTTGGATACAACCTTGAGATAGTAAAAAGTACTCTCCCGCCCGTCCATAACTATGCCATGTAGGCAGGATACTCAGAACTACATCTCCTAGTTCTGGTTGGACTACTGACCTAATTGTAGTGACCTGATGAAGTAAATTCTGATGAGAAAGCATAACGCCCTTAGGCTTTCCCCCAGTACCAGAAGTATAAATTAAAGTTGCTAGTTGATCGCGGGTTTGATGAACGGGGATAAAATTATGGTTCTGACCAATTTCTAACAACTGGTTGAAATTTACCACTTTTATAGTATCTACTTCTGGTGCTATTTCATCAGAAATATTGATGATTAACTGTATAGGTAAATCTTTCAGACCAGCTTGTAGCTTCTTCAAGGTCTTAATATCTTCGACTATGAGGACAGTGCTACCACTACTACCAATAATAAATAATAACTCTTCTCGTTCAGCTTGAGAGCTACGTACCACATCTACAGATCCAGCGGTCATAATCCCTTGGTCGGCGATTAACCACCGATAACTATTATCCGCAATTAGAGAAATGCGATCGCCTGGTTTTACTCCTAGATGTTGTAATCCAGAAGCAAATTGCTGGATAAATACCGCTAACTGAGCATAGGTAATAACTACCTCTGGTTTCATATGAGGGCTGCGCAGAGCAATATTTTCCCCAAATTTTTCCGCCGCTATTGGCCAAATTTCTGGTAAAGATTGGGCATGTGAATAATCTATCCCTGCTTTTAAAAACTGTAGTTCTCTTTCATCTATCTCGTTGATGTTGTATAAGGTTTGCTTGTCTAGCATAAAAAATCGTTAGCAACTGTAATTGTCTATTCTTATAGCTTATTATCTCAATTTGACTATTTGTCAGAGATTTCCCAATTCCTGGGTTGTATATATAAAATCTTATGTTAATATGACTTTATATAGAGTGAATGCTATGGTTATTGTATTATAGTTCCTAGCATTTCCCCGCATCTTTGTTAGCGCCAACCAGTAGCCACTTAATTATTCTGGAGGGTGATTACCTATAGAGTCTATGGATATACTACTACTCACACTGATTAATATTGCTGCTTGTGTTGCTTTTCCCAGGTTTCTATCGATGCTTTTGGTTTCTAGAACCAAATTGCTACAAACGGTATTTAAACCCAAGACATTAGTAGATTCCCAGTCACCAAAAACCAAACCGGAAATTACCAGTTTTCCTTACTGTACAACTCATCAATTAACTGGGAATCAGTTTTGTAAATTCAGTCCTAACTTTTGTTCTAAGTGCTCAATTTAAGGAAAACTCATCATTACAGAGAAAGGGAACAGGGAACAGGAAAGAGTAAAATCCCCATAATTAAAATTAGGGGATTTGTATAAAGACGCATTTTTTCGAGGTGCTGCGCACCTCGAAAAAATGTTTTTATTTCTTTTCATTCTTGCTGTTCCCTGTTCCCCGTTCCCTATTCCCCGTTCCCTATTCCCCGTTCCCTGTTCCCCGACTTATTCGATTTACTTATATATGTAAAAAGAAATTTAAAACCTTACATGTTGTAAATCATTCTAATTTTGAGTCACACTAAAGGATACGGGTGATCAATTTCTACAAGGGGGTAAAATTTATGGATCTAATGGATGATATACTAATGACTTTGCTAAATACCTTAGTTTGTCTGGTATTCCCTAAGTTATTGTCTATCGTTTTTACTCTTAAGTCTCAAACTGCTAATCGCATAACTAATAATGACGTGACTTCAGAGTCAGAGATATCATCATTTGAGACTATTATAGGAGTGGAGTCTTGAATTAAAGTGGTCATAGCGTCCCTTTGTTCACAATCCGGTAGATTAGAGATAATTATGACTATGATTCAGTAATTCTCTATCATTTATGATTCAAGCCATACCTAAGCTAGTAACCTTTAAGGAATTCATCGATTGGCTACCTGAGAATTTCGGGGTACGATACGAACTACATAATGGGGACATTGTGGAAATGGCTCAACCAGTAGGGGAACATGAAGAAGTTAAAAGCTTTCTCGGTGTTGAAATTCCTGCGGAAATCAAACGCCTAAAATTACCCTACGGTATTTCCAACCAGGTTATAGTTAGACCTCCTCAAAAAGATTCTGGCTACTTTCCCGATCTGTTGGTGTTGGACCGGAGAAATTTAGTAAATGAAGAATTATGGAAAAAAGAATCTACTCTCAGTTTGGGTGCGTCAATACCTTTGGTAATTGAGGTTGTATCAACCAACTGGCGAGATGATTACTATTTAAAATATGCTGATTATGAAGTGATGGGTATTCCTGAATATTGGATTATCGATTATGCTGCTTTGGGTGGACGTAATTTGATAGGTAATCCCAAACAACCGACAATCTCTGTCTGTAACCTAGTTGATGGAGAATATCAAGTCACTAAATTTCGAGATAGCGATCGCCTTATCTCCCAAACCTTCCCTGGATTGAATCTTACACCAAATCAGATTTTTCCTACTAGCGATAATGATTAGTTCATATGGCTAATCAATGAGAGTGATCACTTTCGGAATTATATCTACATTTATAAAGGACTCAGCCATATTTTGCTAGCCATAAGTAACAAAATTTTAGCTCGTTCCTGAATTTCCCCAGCCTTCCAACTAGCCTGCTCAAGAATCCAACGGTTTAGCTCAATATGAGTAATGCTAAGTTTAGCTTTCTTATCTGAAAATGGCAAGTTACTCAACTCGGAATTATAGCTAGTAAGAGTCAAATTGCCAAATGTATTAACTAGGGCTTCATGAACTTTTTCTGCTTCTGAACCTAGCTCCTGACTCCATTCCTGAGATAATGTTTGAGGAAGAATATGCTCTATCGTTATTTTTGGGTTTGACAAGTCCACAAGTTCCTTATGTTTAAAGGATTTTTCCAGACAGCAAAGGATAAAACGAGTATTTCCTCGTCCGTACTGTGGTTGTTTCGTAAAAGCTGTATTAAATTCAGCATCTTTGGGAAAACGGCGATTACCGCTAAATGAGGATAGGGAAAGATGTAACCAATGAGCATGATCTGTGTTGGGGAAGTTTTTCGCCAACTGGATAAACAGTTTATTTAACGGATTAGTTGGTACTCCACAAACAGCACGTCGAATTACGAAAGACTCTATTAATCTCAAACATTTCTCCAATTCAACATCTTTAAGATGTCCAGTTTCGCGAGCATCAAATAAGCGAAGCAGAAGCGGGTAGGAAGTTGTTACTTTAAGTTCTTGGATATTCTTTAAGCAATCACGAATACTTTCTGTTAGTTCCTTCTCTGGCGAGAGGAATCTAGCATAAAAATCTCCAAACCTTTGCATAGAGGAAACTTCTGCTTCAACCTCTTCTGGTAGAGCCATATTTTTCAACTTCGTCCTAGTCGCTGCGTAGATACCGCCTTGCTTGATATCATCCCCATCCTTCATCATGTAGTGGCGAAGAAATTCGGTGAGGTTGAGTTTCAGCTTACTCTCAAGTGGACCCCAATACTTTGAGTAAACACGCTCTTGCTCACCGCCAGTAGAAATCGAGTGACGGAAACGCATCAGCAAATAATTCCTTACTAAGTCAGCTTGGGTAAGTGGTTCACCTTTGAAGTTCAAGCTCTCAAAAATCAAATATGGATCGTCATCATCGCCAAGGTTGATCATCACAACTTGGAGACACTGCTCTAGGGTAATTAACACTTTAGCGGGGTCTAGAGAATTTTCATGAGAATCATTGCCTTTGAGTAATTTGTTTTTAAAGAAGTGATAACCAGCAACTATCGGAATATTCTTATTATTTGTAGGAATGTGACGGTCAAGGGCTATTGTGCGGTACATGTCTCTGTCTACTTGTGTTGGCACAAATTTCAAGGTATCCTCTACATCACGAAAGCGATTGGTCAGATATACTTCTTGTATCCGTGAGGCTGTATTTGACTCAAGACAATCACGCAAAGCGCAGAGTAGTAAGGAAACAGTTGTGAGCCGTTGCTGTCCATCAATAATGAGATATTTACTAACTCCAACAGGTACACTACGCGCTGGGACAGAAACGATGGCTCCCATAAAGTGGGTTCCAGCATCACCCGCTTCATACTGTACTATTAGATCATCCCAGAGTGTTTGCCAATTGTGATCGCTCCAAGTATATGGACGCTGAAAGAGAGGAATGAGATTTTGCTTTTCGCCATTGAAATATTGAATAACTTTAGCGGGTGATGCTTCCATAGAGTTTCCCTTATTCTTGAATCTAAAAAATTTACTTGCTTTGATAATACTTATATGTCTTGCTGAAGGAGTTATGTATATTGATTACACCAGACACTATAGTACATGATCCTAAACTTTTATATTAGAATATTTGCTCCTATAGGTTATTGTATACTTGTGATACTTGACATCAAAAAGTTATACCTGTTATTATATGTCAAGGCTAGACAAGTCTTAACAAGTCTCGCTTTGTAAATAAACATCATGATTTTATATAACTAGTCAAGATCAAGTATTGATATGGACGGGAAAATCTGCAGTAGGCTAGTTCAGTTTAAGCGAAGATCGAGAATTTAAAAATAGTTCAAAAATAAGGGGTGCATTTAATGAAGATAATTGCTGTCTACCATAATAAGGGTGGTGTAGGAAAGACAACAACAGTAGTTAATTTAGCTGCTGCTATTAGAAAAAAGGGTAAAAGAGTTTTAGTCATTGATTTTGATAGCCAAGCTAACACTACATTTGCTACAGGGTTAATCAAATTTGAGGATGAAGAATTTGATGATATAAAAGGTTCTAACATTCTTCAGATATTGTTATCTGAAGAATATTATCCTATTTCAGAAGTAGCTAGAAAGTCTAATTTTTGTAATCCAGAAATTGATGTAGTTCCTGCACATATTGAGTTAATGAAAAATGAGAGTGATTTGAATGCTCTTGACGGTAGTAGATTGATACTTATTGAGAAGTTGAAAACTGTACAAGATAAATATGATATTGTGCTTATTGATACTCCACCCTCTCTAAATCTTTATGCAAGAATCGCTTTAATTACCTCTGATTATCTGATCATTCCATCGGATCTTAAACCTTTTGCCAACCAAGGGTTAAATAATGTTAAAGAATTTGTAAAAAATGTCAATACTTTTAGGAAACAAATAGCAAAGTCCCCAATTAAAGTTTTAGGTGTACTTGCTTGTAAAATATCTACTAATAACAAATTTTCAACCCACACTTTACCCAAACGGCTAGAGACTATTACAAAACGTTATGAATTAGAAGTTATGGATACAGTAATTTATGATAGAGAGGATCTAGCAAAATGTGCTGAAAAATCTCTTCTTATAGGAGAGTTAGAGGTAGCCGATCCCGTTTCTATACTTGACTTTAAACCAGACTCCCTTGCTGCACGAGAGTTTGAGTTATTGGCAATAGAAGTTTTACAAAAAATAGGGTTAGATTCATGAAACTATCTACATCACTTGTTCCTGTCAAGAAAATCAGTAGCAGTAAACCTCGCTCAACTTTTGCAGATGATCAACTAGAACAAGCTGCTCAGTTAATTTTAGAATCTGAAGGAGCTATTAATCTTATAGTAGTTCGCAGAACAAGTTCGCAGTCTTATGATGTCGTAGATGGAGACTTTGAGTACTATGCTGCTGCTAGGGCTAGAGAAATAGATCCCCGTAAAGGGGAAATGGTCGGAGTCTTTATTATTGAACCTGAAAATGAAGAAGCTTTAACAAAGCAAGTTCAATTATTTAGAAAGCAGAATATTCCTCTTTCTCATGTTATATCTCCTAGTGAAGATGTAGCCGAATCCCGTTTAATCAATATGGAATCAAGAGCTACTAACATAGAGTCTCGCATAACAAACCAAGAGTTACGTTATGAAAAGCGTACTGATGAATTAGGAGAGGAGTTAAAACGGGAAATAAAGAATATTAACACCAGACTGAACGAGCTGGAAAGTAGACTTCCAAAACTAATTGAACCTTTAGAAGCTCTAAATAGTTGGAAGATAAATCAACTAACTTTAAAGTTGAGTAAAGTTAGTGTCAAACCCTCAATAATCGAAAAGATATTCAACGAACGGGAAGCAAATGGTAAATACTCATCATTCACTAACGTACTTGAGAGAATGAAAGGTAAAGGCTTAGGTGAGAAAACAATGATCAAAATTATAGATAGTTTTTCTGAAGGTACTGTCTAGAATGTTAATTGTCTGGAAAAATACCCAATAACATAGCAAATCAGCGTTATTTTAAACAACAAGATATTTTCCGAAAAATAGCCAGATTCTCTCCCGCCATAGCCGCACGGCCATAACGGGAGAGAATATAACATCCAATTTTTCCCTCTCCTATAGGTAACCAAAATTAGGAGAGAACGTAAATTGAATATTTCCTTAATAGTAGATTCTCAAATATAGCTCTTCCTCTCTCTTTGTGGTGAGATTTCCAAATCCTGTATTCCTATAATTTATATCTTAGGGAAGATGAAAATTTAATTATTCTCCAGCACCCTAAATGATAGAAATGTACCTATTAATAATTATTTGATGATGATTAGTTAATATGGCTAATCAATGAGAGCGTATGTATCTCCGCATTAAAAATGGGAAAATTTACTACTGCTTGATTTGTTACTTCAAAAACTCCTCCCTAGTCATTAACTGCTGGGAACTATGCCTAATATGGTAAATTATGACCACATTATCTTTAATACCATAGATAATCCGATAGTGTTTTAAATAGAGAAGATATCGTAATTCTTGACCTACTATTTTCTGTTCTAGTGCTGTTGGACAACGTTGAGGCATCAAAGTAAGAGTATTGATTGCAACAAATAATCCATTTAACCAGTTAGCTGCATTGACAGGTAAATCTTGAAAAATCTATAGATAAAACTCTTCCGCATCATCTAATGCTGTTGGAGTAATTCTAACGAGGTATTTCATGTTTTAATCGTAATTCTTCTAACGCTTCTATTGCGTCTCGGTCTTTACCAGCAGAGGCTTCTGCTATTCCTTGGCGGATTCTTGCAGCTGACCTGGCTAATTCTAATTCATCCAGTAGTTCTTGATAAGATGCTGCATCCTGCATGATAACAGATGCTTTCCCATTCACAGTCAGGACGATCGCTTTATGACTTGACTGTAATTGCTCAATAAACTGTCTAGCATTTCGCTGAAAGTCTGAAAGCGGGTAGATTTCTCGTACATCAAGCATTGTCATCACTTCTCCATGAAATTTACATCATATCTCATGATATCTTATATGTTAACCCTTTTCCATTGTGATAATTTTTTTAATCCACCTAGTTTGACTTGTAATTCTACAACGTAATCGGTACGGAGACGGACGAGGGTCTTCCTCTCTCTTTGTGGTGAGATTTTTAAATCTTACATTTTTCTAATTTATGTCTTAGGGAGGATGAAAACTCAATTATACCTCGTCTAACTTGAAAACCGTAGTTTTTCCTCATCAGTGTCAAGATGATTTTTAACCCATAGGCGATCACTAAGTTGATGTGGAGAAGAATTAATTTGTTGTACAAAGGAATCAACAT
>Ga0116228_10005947_pt1 | contig 10896 bp, 6 predicted proteins | sample S1TSphfallax_2_FD_89694 | JGI IMG/M metagenome (GOLD analysis project Ga0116228, IMG submission 89694) | Host-associated microbial communities from peat moss isolated from Minnesota, USA - S1T2_Fc - Sphagnum fallax MG | ecosystem: Host-associated > Plants > Peat moss > Unclassified | place: USA... | reverse complement strand
GAGTAGAGGCTTAAGAGCATCCCTACCGGTGGACTCTGCACCTTAAAATCAATCAAATGAAGAAAAGTCAAATTATGCTGGTTTAGCTCAGGAAATTGGTTTTGCTTCTGCATATGTGCTCAGCTTGCAAGCTGAGGTTGGTAAAAGGTGCAGTTCTGCTGCGCACCTGCTAGAGAGAAGAGTGTAATAAATATGATCTGACTGCTGTTCCCTGTTTCGTATTGGCCAAACATAATGATTGGTCCAGGTGGTTTGCTATTAGTAGTTCCCACATATATGCAGTATTTGCAGCACCCATTACGTTTCAGGTTTATGGGTGGGGTTGCAAAAAAGTAAATAACTAAACTTGGGTGTGCGAGGTATTTTTGCACATACTAAGCTGGGGATGCTCTCATAGTATCAATCTTAATGCTTAGGGGGAGGGACATTCATGAGTATAAGGTGCCCTACAAATCTACTTAGGAAATTTCTCTCAGTACTTGACTAGGTTGCACCAGCTACTACTCTTTAGTGGTGTATTCACACATTGATGTTAAGTTAGTGTTAAATGAAAATCTAGGTGGCATCCTATGTGGCACCCAATTTTAAATGAGTCATAACCTTAACGTTAAGTGAATGTTAAGGGTGACTTTTTTGGATTTTTGGTGTTTTTAGTGTGTTCTCACAACTACCCAATGGCTCTCAACATGTTCCCAATGTTTTTAATATGTTCCCCAAGATGTTCCAAGTAGTACCACACCTTGTTCCCATAACTTTTGCCCAATGTTCCCAAAGTTGAACCTGCATAACCCCACGAGAAGACAATATTTTATTGCAGACGCTAGAAGCTTCCTCCTAACAAGAAACCCTAGAACCCGGAACCCTAAAATCCGAAACCCTAATCGGGAAGGCGTAGAATGCCACGGAAAGAAGCTTCTTTGTGCTTTGTTGCTTGCTTGTTGTCGCGAAGCTGCCGCGAGACCTTGTTCCCTACGACAAGCAAGCTTTTGTAGCGTGTTAATAAGCTTCACAACTGTTGTAGTAGAAGGTGCGGAGCGTTTTCTTCTGTTTTTAAAAAAAAAATTGCGTGTCTTTCTTTGCCTTTCCCCAGAGAATTCGCATCTGTTTGCGAACAGGGTTTTCCATCTATAGGTACTATGACGAAGGTGAAGAAAGTACAAAAAGCTCAGGTTCACAGCTACCAACATGTCTTCGTGGAGTGAGTTTGCTGTTTTGTTTTAGTATGGAGGAATCAGCAGCTTTTCGAGTCTTCTTCTATTAGGTAGATGATTTAGGGTTTCGCCTCGAGTTGCGTCCACCCCAACAATCTGTTTTCTCCGTGGATTTTTAGTTTGCGAGAGAGCAGGATCCGTTTCTCTGGAGGTTATGCACCTCGGACTCCTATTGAAGAAGGTGCGTCTTCTGTGAGATCTGTAACCATGCTAATGTCGTGTGAAATTAGGGTTAAGCTCTGAATTGGAGTAACAACAATTGCTCCGAATTTCCCAGATGAGGTTTTTGTGTTCCCCAGGTTCATTCATATACATGCAGGGTACATCCAAATAGCGCAGATCCTGAACCTGTAATTCCTTTGTTAGGAGTGTAACTGTCTAGTTCTGAGATGTTCTGGATGAGGGAGGGCATCATCACCTTTTGCAGCCGATTTTGGGTTTTGAAGCACTCTGTAGTCTTCTGCACATTTGGGAATTTTTTGGGTACCAAAGTAGGAAAGCAAAAAAAATTGCAGCAAGTTATGGTGTGAGTTTGTGAGTTTCTGCACTTGGCACTAGATTCCAAGACATTCAATTAGAGGACACTGAATGGAAATGTGAGGGAAATCTGTGCTCTCTTTGCAGAGGGGAGGATGGACATTCCTGCCACAAGCAGCCAAGTGAAAAACAGACGTTTAGACAAGAAGAAGAAGCAGCTAGTGCTTCAAGGAAAAGGAAGCAAAAGTGACTACTTTGATGTTTTTGGGTCAGAAGCAAGAGTAGAGGTGTCATTTCAACCACCAAAGCCAAATTCCAGGCTCAGCTTCCAAGATATTCAAGGTTTAGTGCGCTGGGTGTTAGCAGATGGGTCCAACCCTAAATGGGTCTTCATTAAAAACAAGCCTCTTGTTACAAAGGTGGTGATGCTGCACATACCAGGTTTGGATGCTGCACTTTACATGGCACATCCAGGGTCTTTTAGAAGCCTGAGCGAATGTTGTGGAGTTCCTCGGGCTGCTGCTGCAGTCAGTCCTTTCGCTACTACAGCTCAAACCTTAGAGGCAATTTTTAGCTGCCCAAAGACCCAAGCAGGAACTTCTCAGAATGTGAACCAACCTTGGAAAAAAAGCCGTAGTTGGCATCTAGATTCCAATCAAAAGAAGACTCCTGATGCAGAACTTCTTGAAGATAGGACCTCAGATTCGGATTCAGACAAACAGATAGTCAAAAGGAGGAAGGGGGGGGTTGGAGATTCACAGGGTGATTCAACATCTGGTGGAGCATTTCCAGCTTCCTATTATACTCTGACAGCACAGCAGATGCATGAAAATGGGTACCCAAAATATGAGGTTGAGGAAGATGGTTCCTCACCGCAGAATAAATTGGGATTTATTAGGACACGGCCAGCTGCAGCAGGCACAAAGCCACGGGAAATGGTGGCCATTGATTGTGAGATGTGTTCGACATCACTGGGGTTGGAACTCACTCGAGTTTCAATGGTGGATCCTCTTGGTAATGTGATTTTGGACAAACTGGTGAAACCAAAAAATGAAATAACAAATTACAACACTCGATTCAGTGGAATTACAGCATCTATGTTACTTCATGTTACAACAACTCTTGGAGATATTCAGGAAGAAATTTTGGAGTTAGTGTCTGCAGAAACAATTCTTGTTGGACACTCAGTGGAAAGTGATTTAATTGCACTCAAGGTATATCATCCTTTGGTGATTGATACAGCTTTGCTCTATCAGCATCCTGGTAAGGGTTCTTCTTCAGTCTACAAGCCTGCACTCCGCACTCTGACTGCCAGATTCTTGAGACGAAGAATCCAGGAGAATAAGAATGGTCATGACAGCATCGAAGATGCTCGTGCAGCAATGGATTTGACACTCCTGAAGATTAAAAATGGCCCTGCTTTTGGGAAGAGAATGAAGCCACACACTGAAAATTTGATACAGGTGTTGACTGATCATGAGCGGAGGTGCACATTGATAGATAGCAGAACAGTGCTTCATCATTATGCTGTGGGCTCCTGTAATGCAGTCATCACAAACTCTGACAGGGAAAGCCTTGCCAAAGCTGAAAAGGAGGTGAAGAAAGCTTCAATAGACTTTGTGTGGGTGCAGTTCTCTGAGCTGCATTCTTACTATGAAGAGGAAGCTCAAAGTTCTGAGGCAATGGCTGTCCGTGTTGCTGAAACATTGGCCTTCATGACATGCAAGAAGGGACCAAAGACCACAACCAAAATCAAACCAGTTCTTTCGCAGAAACTTCAAGCTGTGTTAACAGATTTGGACAACCACATAAAAAGGCTATATGAAGCCCTTCCATTGAACAGCCTGATGATTGCTTTCTCAGGTCATGGTGACACTCCAGGTGTGCGACAGCTGCAGGAACTGAAGTGGAAAAGCTTGCAAGGCCTGAAGCAGGCCAGTCTTCAACGATGGACCCAACACAATGAGGCTGTCTTGGAAGAGTTTGCAGCTCGAGCAGAGACTACACTTGCTTTTGTGTGTGCAAAGACCTGAGCTTGTTTGAAAGCTGTGGTCAGCTCTCACCTTGCTTGGAAGCTTTCCAACCAGCATCATTTGAGAAGGAACATCTCTTAAATGTGAGTTCAAAACCCAAAACAGAGCAGGATGGATGGACTGTGGCTCTTGAATACTTTTTTTTCCTTCAGGAAAGAAGTTTGTCAAGCAAATAGCTACACTAAAGTGCTGTAAAATTGGATGCGAAAATTCGTTTTTGGTGCACTGCAGGTCTAAGCTTCTCTGTTTCTCTTCAGACAATCTTTTATGCACATAGACTTTCTATGTGCTTCCATGCCCACTCCTATCAGCCAATTGTCAATTGCAACATCAGGAAACTGCTTTCAATTCTGCAAGAGAGTGGTGCTGATTTTGCAACTGGATAGTTGTTGGTGCATGTGAATAGGAGGTAGCAGCTGGTTTTAGACAGTGCTGTTTTCTAGGAAGGTGGTTTTGCCAAAGTTTGCCAAAAACTTTGGACCTAGCTTCTGCAATGCATCCTTGTCATACACTTGCACTTTTATCATTCCTGTCAAAGAACTGTGACAGAATTTTTCCTAAAATCTGCTACTACTCTTCCTCAGTGGGCTTCAAATTGCTAACTTCACTGTTGTGGATCTCTAACTATGTTTGCAGAATTGTCTGCAGAGGATTGAATTCAGGTTGCTGAAATGAGAAAATTTGGAGTGCTCCTCCCCAGTTACACAGGGCTATATATCCATCCACAAACAGAATCTGGATCTTTTTCCAGATGGAAATCATAACTCTCCAAGCTGGGAACAAACAACAAATCACTATGTCAATTGGGTATGTAGACAAGAGCCAAACTGCATAGCAGATTGGCTCTAAAATCTGCAGCCCAATATCTCACATGTGGAAAGGTTTGCAAGCTTTAAACACGATTGAATTTTTGTGCATTTGAGAAATGTTCACAACAAATTTAAGGTCATTTTTCCTTCTGAACTATAAAACCTAATTTCATCACTGATCAGTATTACTCTGCTTAGTATTCCCCAATTGGGTTTTAATTGGCTATTGATTATAAAAAGGTTTATAATGCTTCTCACGACAGGAGGGGGTTTCCTGGGGTTCAGGAACTTGATGTTCCCCTTGTGGTTCGTCCTGTTAGGTGGTTCTTTCATCTTCTTGGACATGGGTCCTTCCAATTTGTACCTTGTTTTGGTTTTGGCTAGTCAATGCACCTTGATTATAGTGGCCAACATGTGTTTTGCACCTTATGATTGAACATTTAGTGGTGAACAAATGTCAGTGTTTTTTTAAAACTCACACTTGGGTAGAAAGTTGTGTGTTCAGCAGAGAGATAAGTTCAAAACATTTGAGTATTATTTGCATCCCACTTAAAATTAATATTTTGTTTGTTGATGGGGAGTGGTTCTTTGCATTTCTAAAAAAAGAACATTGCCCGACCTAGCAACCCAAGTGTTTGGTCATAGGTGTAAAATAGTGCAATAAAGAAAAAATTCCAAACCACTTCATAGAAAGCAAGTGTTTGATAAGGGGAAAACAAGCCTCTTACAAAAACTTGAGATTCACATTACTTCACACTACCATTGATGTTCAATTGACATGAGGTCAAAATATTAATATATTTTAAAGTGACTTAGGTAGATTATTTAAAGATAATTAGCAAATGGGCATTGGTAATCCATGATCATATCTGGATTGTCCATGAAATCACTTTCACTTCCATTCTAAAATATGAAAATTAATTTTCACCTACTAAAACATCAACATTTTTAGCATCCATGATGTTTTTTTGGCAACCTTCATTGCTTCAAAAGTGATTGTTTTGGGCCTTTTCAATGTCCATTAACATCCTTCCTACCACACTTCCCAACGACCTTTAGATAAAAAAATATGAAATATAAAATATTTTCAACCTTAATGCTTACAACATTCCCTATTTTACCATCCATGATGTTTTTTTGGCAACCCTCATTCCTTCAAAAGTGATTTTTTTTGGGCCTTTCCAATGTCCCTTAACATCCTTCCTACCACGCTTCCCAATGACCTTTAGTTCAAAATATACATAAAATATAAAATATTTTCAACCTTAATGCCCACAACATTCCCTATGTACTTCTTGATGTCTTCAGACATTGTATCCAATGCCCTCAAGGTGCATTTTTGTTAAAACAAGCCAATCCCTATGTAACAAAGTCATTTTTTTTCTTGGTTCAACTCATAATTTAAATTGGCATTGAATTTTTTAATGAACTTTCACAATGTTAGTCCTAATGTATTATGAAAACATTTGGAAAATGTTGAAATGAATCTAATGAGTATGGAATATTCAAAATGTTTAATGTCTATTTTTGTTATGTAATAAACTCTCTAAAGGTAATTCTATTTTTTTCAATGACGCATTTATGAGATTTTTAAAACGAAACAATTACATAATATCATAATTTAACATGACCCTTAAGTCATAAATAATAGGAGATTGAGTACTGTGCATAATATGAAACTACTCATCACAATTGTTTTCACATGTTAACTGCAAGAAGATTTTTTTTTCCATTTTCACCTTTTGCATTGACATTTGTTCCTTTGTTAATAATCGTTTGTGAACAATGTCAAAATATTCATATAAAACCAAAATAAACAACACATGTTCATTTCTGAATGACATGACATGTTGAAATAACTTTGATATAAATGAATTTCAACAAAAGGGTAAGAATGATATGATGCAATGTGTAACATGCAATAAATCTTTTTTATTTGCACCAAGATTAAAAACATCAAATGAAAATCCTTTCATAATAAGAAAAATTTCTAAATGTTCTTGAAATGAGAGACTAATTCATTCTTATATGAAATTGAGGTGCCAACAACATTACAATACAACTTAAATTGAATTTGAATTTCAAAATTGATTTCAAATACATTAATGGAATTTGAATTAAATTCCAATTGAATGATTGGATTTAGATTCCATTCAATTCCAATTCAACAATTGGATTTAAGGTTCAATTGAATTGAATTCAACTTAAATTAAATGGGATGCAAATTAGTGGAAGTGATATTCAAAATCTTCTTGTGAAAATGGTGTTGGAAAATAAAAAAATTTAAAAGATAAATTTTAAAAGACACCTTTCCATGCTTTTCACTTTGGAATGGGCTAAATAAATTCTAGTTTGGAACTATCCAAACTATAACAACTTATGGAACTTAAAGTTGTCCTACCTAAACCAATTTGATGAATTATTATCACTATAAATATGCCCAAAAATACAACCCAAATGTTTGGTATAAGATGTAAACCAACACAATAAATCAATATTTTTGTTTGTTTCACACAAAAGACTTTTTTGTTAATGGGGTTGATTTAATTTGGGATTACAAGGTTTAGGGTTTTTAGGTAGAAACAATCTTTTGAATGCACAAAAAGGACTTCAACATTCAATACATAACATCTTTACATTCCAACAAAAAACAACATTAATGACCTTAAAAAACATGCAACTTCCCTCCATTGCAAGCACATTGGATTCCCACCAAAAACCTTGCCTTTCAATCAATAGTTAAACCATAAATGTAACATTTCAAGCTTCTCAAGAATGTTAGAAATTCTAATGTTATATTAAATGAGCTTCAATGTTTTTTGATAAATTTTATGTCATGCAGTCAAAGTCTTAAGATGAAAGGAAAACAAATTTGCAATAAGGGGTAGGAAATGGCAATGTAGGATTTAGCTCACAAGAATGTGAAATACATGGTAGTTTATTAAATCAACTCATACAAGCATTAGCTATAGAAATAAAAAGTTCTTATGTAGATCAATTTTGCCAAAATAAATACAACAAGTATTTACATTATTATTGGATCCAAGGGTCTACAATCCCAAGAATAGCAAGTAATTTAGGTAGATTTTGTTCTAGCAATTTTGCATATTACAACCAATCAAAGTTTGAAGTTCACATCTATGGCTTGCACATCAATCACATGTGTTAATTTAGTGTGGGATGATTTCCTAAACTATTATGTAAATTTTTTTCTAATGAAGATTTGGAAAGTCATGCATTCCTTATTATTCAAAACTAACACATCTTTTGAAATCTTGGGATAATTATAGGAGGCCAAACTTCATACATCTTATAAGTCCCAACCAAATGTTGCTAAGTTCTTGGAGGCTAAGGCTAGTTGGCAAATGACTACCATGATGTTTAATATACCTCGTATGTGAAAAAGTGGATTTTAAAAAAAAAAAATCAACAATAGATAACAAAAACATTCCATTTACAAGTGCACTAATAACAAACAAATCAACAAAAATGAATAGGCTTCTAGCAATTTCCCAACAAAGAAAGTGGACAAGTAAGGCCTTGGAAAAAACAATGGATGTAGTGGATGGAGGTCAATTCGTTTTGAGAAAAATAAGTAAGTTTTGGCACATAGCATGAACCTTTCTTTTAAATTATTTGAATGGCAAGACAAGCTCAATGAAAGTAGGCTCGTAAGGCGTGTTAATGGACAAGGAGGATAAAACACTTGTGGCTTAGGTTTTGGGTATGCATGAAATAATACTTTCCATTACCTCATAACAATCCAAAAAAAAAGTGCCAAAACTTACTAAAACCAAACCTACCCCCTTCAAACTTGGATTGCTTGGAAATAGTTGGTGGTAAAGGTGTAAGTGCCAAATTCAAAACTCAACAATTGATTTACAAATGTATTTGAAATTTGCAAAGCACCAAGTTTAACAAGTTAGGCATGTAGTTCATTATACTAGAATCTTCAAACACTCTAGATTGAACATGAATGCAATATTGATCACATCTAACATTTAAATAAGATAGGGATTTAGGCAAGGCAATAGTCCAAAATGAAGGTTCTAGCAAAAAGAGGTTAACAACATGTTTACAACACCATTCCCAATTTTGGGGAATGGTTAATAGTAAATTGTCTTGTGAATGCAATGGGGGGTTTCCTTGTTTAGATTTTACATATTTAAGGGTGAAAGGATGAAAGAAGATTACATTAGACATTATGGATATGCATGGCAATGCAAATAAAAACATGGATGACATTTAGTTTCCCATTCGAATAATTCCTTTCATTTTCTAAGAGGTTAGGGGGCTTCTTTCAATCAAATTGGCATCCATTGGTCCTAAATGGGCATGGTTCACATGTTAAATTAGAAGCTATAAAATAAGCTCAAAATTTTGGGTTGAATATGGTCACCTTACCTTCTCATGCTTTACAATCTTTAGGTGAGAGTTGTTTCAAGCCTTACAAGACTACTTCTAGGAACAATGCATTGGTTAGAAACAACCATTGTGAACTAGAAAAATGCACACTTCTTGGTTGGGTGGACAAGGATTTAAATCAAACATTATTAAGAATAAATCACGAGTGGATTTAGGGCAACATGAATCTAGTTACTAAATCCCAAGGCCATGGATTGCAAAACAAGATTAGGTTTTGCATAAAAAGCATAACCTACTAACATTTCAAATTTAAACAATGATGTATCCAATGGAGCAATTGATCAAAATTAGATATGGGGGGAGGATGGAGTTACCACATAATTAATGGACATTGAAATAGTTTAAGATGATGTATAAATAAAATATCAAATGGTTGACTAAGAGCATGTAGATTTGAGATATTATGTGGAAGTGCTTATGAGTCCAAATTGTGCAACACAAAAAATTGAATGGGGGGACAAGTTGTTAATAAACTAGAGCCAATCACACAAAGTGACATTTAATGAATATTAAAAGATTTTTGTGGTAAAAAAAGATGGATAAAGATGTAACAAAATTTATCAAAGAACAAAAAAAAGAAAAAACATGGTAAGAAGGTTAAGAAAATTGTTGAATTTTTCATTGTGGTTAAGAAAGTAGCTCAAATGCAATTAAAAAAACTTCAGTGATTTTTTTGTAACAATGTTTGGTTTACAATTGTAGTAAAAAAGGTGAGGCACACATTTCATTAGAATTTCAATGTGGGATTTAAATTCCATCTTCTATGGTTCAAAGGTGTTAATTTAAGGATTACATTAAAGATTTTAAAAAATACTAACACCACTACAAAAGTGGGGTGCAATTTATTAACCTAAATCACTATGGGACCTTAAAAGTGAAATAAGTTCATTGTATTTTATTGATTTCACCCTGGTGAAAGATATTTCACTATAATATCACTATGTAAACATCATGTTTCCTTACTATTTAACATAATTCATTATACCAAATAGGTTTATTTCTATGTTTTTTAAAAATATTTTATTTATGTTACTTTATGATATACCCTATATTATTTTAAGTTACTTTAGTTATTCTAACTTATATTTTATGTTATTATAGACTATTATAAAATATTATACCCTAAACTATTTATATGTTATTTTACCTTAAGGTATCTTAACTAGATTATTATAAACTTTTAAGTTATTCTAAATTAAATTATTCAACTAACTTTAGGCTATACCTTAGGTTATTTTATTTTAAATTAATATATGTTATTTCAAGTTATACTTTAAATTATTATAAATTATTTTATCCTAAGTATAATAACTTTAAAATAATCTAAAATATAATATAATGACCTAATGTAAAGATAACTTATAATAGAAAATAATAATAACTCATGAAAAATAAATTTAAATACCATACAATATAATAATTACTAATATCTTATGATATTATAACATACAATAACATACAATAATTTATAATACAATAATCAACAATAATCCGCCATTAATAGAATAGTCATGAATAACCATGAATAGAATAACCATTAATAAATAGGCACCAATAGCCATTAATAGAATAACCACCAATAACCATTAATAGAATAGTCATTAATATCCATTAATAAAATATTCACCAATAACCATTAATATAATAGTCACCAGTAGCCATTAATAGAATAATCATCAATAACCATTAATAGGATAATCACCAATAGCCATTAATAGAATAGTCATCAGTAGCCATTAATAGAATAATCATCAATAACCATTAATAGGATAGTCACCAATAGCCATTAATAGGATAGTCACCAATAGCCATTAATAGAATAGTCACTAGTAGCCATTAATAGAATAATCATCAATAGCCATTAATAGAATAACCACCAATAACCATTAATAGGATAGTCATTAATAGCCACTAATAGAATAGTCACCAATAGCCATTAAT
>Ga0116228_10005946_pt1 | contig 10897 bp, 10 predicted proteins | sample S1TSphfallax_2_FD_89694 | JGI IMG/M metagenome (GOLD analysis project Ga0116228, IMG submission 89694) | Host-associated microbial communities from peat moss isolated from Minnesota, USA - S1T2_Fc - Sphagnum fallax MG | ecosystem: Host-associated > Plants > Peat moss > Unclassified | place... | reverse complement strand
CTCTTCGCGCGCGCCGCCGCTTCGGCGCGCTCACGTGCCTCGGTGATCTCGGTCACGTCGGCGTAGGTCGAAATCACGTGCGTCGCACGGCCGCCCGGGTCGCGTGCGGAGACGAAGCGCGCGATGCTGACCCAGCGGTGGCCACCATCGGCATGGCGCATCCGCGTCGTCTCGTTGTACTCCGCGAGTTCGCCGCGCAGCGCCAGCGACATGAGCTCGGCGTGCTTGGCGACAACCTCGGGGTCGAACAGGGCTTGCCTCTGCTCGACGCTCGCCTCGGCGTAGTCGTCGCCGAGCCCCAGCATGCGGCGGACGCGCTCGTCGAAGCGCACGATGCCCCGGTCGATGTCCCATTCCGAGGAGCCCAGATTCGCGATCGACATCGCGATTTCCAGCCGTTCGCTCTGCTCGCGCTGCTTGCGTTCTTGCTCGCGCTGCGAGGTGACATCGGACTGGATCGCGGTGAAGCCGGTGTGGTGACCGGCATCGTCGAACAGCGGGTCGATTTCCATGTGCACGAGATATTGCCGACCTTGCTTGGAGTAGTTGACGATTTCGGCGACGACGCTCTCGGCGCGGCGCAGGCTCTCGCGGATCCGGACCGTTGCTTGGCTGTCAGTCTCCGGCCCTTGCAGGACCTCGCCCGGCCGGCGGCCGGCGACCTCATCGAGCGCGTAGCCGGTCATGCGCGTGAACGCGTCGTTGACCCATTGCACGCGCCCGGCGGCGTCGGTGACGATGACGGCTTGGCCGGCCCGGGTTGCCACCTCGGACAGGCGTGCATACACCGTACGCTCGCGCTGTAGGTCGTGGGCGACGCGCCGCAGATTGCGCAGGAGAGGATTATAAATCCCGATGACGAGGCCGATGGCGGTGAAGATCGAAGCGAGCACGAACAGGGCCCGAGGCCAGTGCGCGCCGTACAGGCTTGCGGCGAGCATCATGCACCAGACGCCGAGCAGCACGGTGCCGATGGCGATCCGCAGTCCGAGCCGGGCGCGGCGGATCGCGAGTTCCAGGGACCTGGACGCATGACTGATCGAAAGGCGGCCCTTGGCAAAGTCATTGAACGGCATCGAGGCACCCACGGACTGGCGAGCGGGCACGACGCCGCTTACGACACCCGGGTTATCGGCGCGCCGCGACCGAATTGAAGCGAAAAGTCGCGACCGACCGCCAGATAGTCAGGGTCACGGCGGGATCGCCCGCACCGGGATCGGCACGTTGCACAGATCGATGTGGCCGGGTTTGTTCACGAACCAGCTCTCGGGCCGGTCGCGCCGCGCTTCGATCAAGGCGGCAAAGCGGGGCGTATCGGTGCGGAAGATTTCCAGGTTCGTGCGCTGCGCCGGGGCGACATCGCTCGCGAGTTCCATCGCGCGCACGGGCACGGGCGCCTCGCCCTTCGCGTAGAAGCCCATCTCGGCGCTGCCGCGCGGCAGGCTGGACAGATGTTCGATACCCGCGACGACGCGGCCGACGAGGGTGACGTTACGGTCGAGATGCCGCGGCGCATGGCCGATCACCGCGTACAACTCGCTGCCGCTGCTCTGCGTGTCGTCGTCGCGTCCGACGCCCACCATCGCGTAGCAATGGGCGAGCCAGGTGCGTCCCCGTTTCGGGTCGCGGGCGACCGGGAAACCATTCGCAAAACCGACTTCCGGTGCGTAGATGTCCCCGCCGGTGAATCGCGTGAAGTCCGTAACCGCCGCGCTGCTCACGTCGAATTCGGCGGCGACGCGGCCGATCTCGGCCGGCAAGGGCCGCGTGCCCTCAGGATCTGCCCATTGCACGACGTAATTGTCCTGCACGCGAACGATCGCGAGCCCGTTGAAGTAACCGGCTTTGACCAGCGCCTTGATGTTCCTGACGTGCAAGGGAGCGAATGCCGGCGCCAACTCGATCACGACCCGGCCGGTCGCCAGCTCCAAGTAGACCGTGTCGTCCAAATCCAGGGGCCGCCAATCCGCGGCCGTCGAGGCGGCCAGTATCTCGCTCGCCGTGGGCGCCGCAGGCGCCGTGGGCAGGGCAGGCGCGGCCGCCGTCGCGAGTGCCAGACTAAGTACCCATGGAACCGAACGCTTCGCGCTAGAATGCATGTGAAAAGTATCGCACATTCGTTCGACCCGGAGGCACCCTCGAGCATGCGGAGCATCATCGTTCTAGTCGCAGCGACCGCCGTGGTTGCGATTTTTTCCGTGGGCGAGGCCCGTGCGCAAATGCCCGGCGGCATGCCCGGCGGTATGGGTGGGGGCGTGGGCGGCCGCCCGCAGACCCCGCCCGGTGAGCAGCTGGACCAGACTCCGCACGAGGACAAACCGGACATCGCGGCACAGAAGTGGTACAAACAGGGCGTCAAGGCGCTCGCCAAGGCCATGGATTACGACGCCGCTGCAGCCAAGGCGAGCTCACCGGACAAGCGCAGCAGTGAACTGGAAAAGGCCAGCGACTTCTATTATAGGGCGCTCGATCTATATACCGAGGCGCTCAGCAACAACGCCGACATGGCGGATGCCTGGGATTCGGTCGGCTACGTACATCTTCGGCTCGGCGCCTATGGCGAATCCATCGACGATTACAATCACACGCTGAAGCTCAGGCCGGACGCCGAGGAAGCCATCGAGCGGCGCGCCGAAGCCTATCTGCATCTCGACCGGATCGACGATGCGCAGAGCGCGTACATGGACTTGTTCAATCATGCGCGCCCGCTCGCCGACCAGCTCATGGTCGCGATGCAACGCTGGGTTACCGAGCACCGGCCCGATCCCAAGGGCATGCGCCCGGCGCAGGTCGATGGGTTCGACGCTTGGCTGCAGGAGCGCGCCAAGCTCGCCGAGGCGCCGGTCGCCGCCGGCGGCTAAAGCTCAGGCCGGCGGCCGAGGCCCAAGTTTGAGCGCATCGAGCTCGGCGCGCAGCGCATCCACGAGTTCCTCGAGGCGCGCAACGCGGCCGGCAAGACCCGTGCCCGGCGTCGTACCCACCGCAGGTTCGGAGGACTCCTCTGGTTCGGGTGCCGAGTCGAGGTGGCCGCTGAACAGATGCGCATAGCGCGATTCGCGCGCTCCGGGAGCACGTTCCAGTCGCGCGATGAACGGGCCATCCTCGCGCCGCATCAGCTGCGCGAGCGTTGCCTCGACGGCCTGTGCGTCCGCGAACTCGCACAGTCGGTTCGTGCGCGAGCGCAATTCCCCCGGTGTTTGTGGTCCGCGCAATAACAGCACGCAGACGATGCCCAATTCCTGCGCGCTGAATTTGAGCGAACCGAACTCGGTGTTGCAGAAGCGGTGTTTGTACTTGGCGACGCGGCCGCCATAGCCGGCCGACTTGTCGCTGACCAGGTATTTCTTCATCAAGGAATCGACCGCGGTCTGCACCGCGGCCTCGGTGAGTTCGAGCACCGGGTCGCGATTGGTTTTTTGATTGCAGGCATTCGTGAGTGCATTGAGCGAGAGCGGATATTGCTCCGGCGTGGTGATCTCCTTCTCGAGCAGACAGCCGATGACGCGGGCTTCGCCCGCCGATAATTCGATGTTCATATCCACCTTCCAAGTCGTCGCCGGTTGTTTTAGGGTAGCGTCTTTACAACAAGGATATCCGCAAATGAAGACCAAAGCCGCCGTCGCCTACGCCGCCGGCAAGCCGCTCGAGATCGTCACGGTGGACTTGGCGGGCCCCAAGAGCGGCGAGGTCTTGGTCGAGATCAAGGCGACCGGCATTTGCCACACCGACGAGTTCACGCGCTCCGGCGCGGATCCGGAAGGCCTGTTCCCCGCGATCCTCGGGCACGAGGGGGCGGGCATCGTCGTCGACATCGGGCCCGGAGTCAGCTCGCTGCGCAAAGGCGATCACGTGATTCCGCTCTACACGCCCGAATGCCGCCAATGCAAGTCCTGCACCTCGCAGAAGACCAATCTCTGCACCGCGATTCGTGCGACTCAGGGCAAGGGCTTGATGCCGGACGGTACCAGCAGGTTCTCGCTTGGCGACGAACTGATTCATCATTACATGGGCTGCTCGACGTTTTCGAATTTCACGGTGCTGCCGGAGATCGCCGTCGCGAAGATTCGCGAGGATGCGCCTTTCGACAAGGTTTGTTACATCGGCTGCGGCGTCACGACCGGCATCGGTGCGGTGATCAATACGGCCAACGTCGAAGCCGGTGCGAACGTCGTGGTCTTCGGCCTCGGCGGGATCGGCCTCAACGTGGTGCAGGGCGCAAGACTGGTCGGGGCCAACAAAATCATCGGCGTCGATCTGAATCCGGCGCGCAGAGCACTTGCGGAAAAGTTCGGCATGACCCACTTCGTCAATCCCCGCGAGGTCGGCGGCGATCTGGTCGCGCACCTGGTCGCGCTCACCGATGGCGGCGCCGACTACAGTTTCGAGTGTGTCGGCAGCGTCGAATTGATGCGCCAGGCGCTCGAATGCTGTCATCGGGGCTGGGGTGTTTCGGTGATCATCGGCGTCGCCGGCGCCGGCAAGGAGATCAGCACACGACCATTCCAACTGGTCACGGGCCGCGTCTGGAAGGGTACCGCTTTCGGCGGCGCGCGCGGCCGCACCGACGTGCCGAAGATCGTCGACTGGTACATGGACGGCAAGATCAACATCGACGACCTGATCACGCACCGGATGCCGCTCGCCGACATCAACGGGGCGTTCGACCTCATGCATTCGGGCGAATCGATACGCAGCGTCGTGGTGTATTCGTGAGCGAGGTCGAATTGGTGGCGCAGCATGCCTGCTACGGCGGCGTGCAGCGCTTCTACCGGCACGAGTCGCGGGAAACGCGTTCGAGCATGAAGTTTTCGGCCTATTTGCCGCCGCAGGCGCGCGCGCAAAAGCTGCCCGTGCTCTATTTCCTCTCGGGCCTCACGTGCACCGAGGAAACCTTCCCGATCAAGAGTCATGCGCAGGCGCTGGCCGCCGAGCTCGGTCTCGTGTTGGTCTCGCCGGATACGAGTCCGCGCGAGCCGCGTCTGCCCGGCGATGCGGCCAGCTGGGATTTCGGACTCGGCGCGGGGTTCTATGTGGACGCGACGGAAACGCCGTGGCAGGCGCATTACCGGATGTACAGCTACGTCACCCGGGAACTGCCCGAAGTGGTCGCGGCAACACTGCCCGTGGACGCGGCACGCAGCAGCGTCATGGGGCATTCGATGGGCGGCCATGGTGCTCTGATCTGCGCTCTGCGCAATCCGACGCGCTACAAATCGGTCTCGGCATTCGCGCCGATCGCGGCGCCGACCATGAGCCCCTGGGGGAAGAAGGCCTTCACGAACTACCTCGGCAGCGACGCCGGTCCCTGGCTCCAATATGATGCCACCGAACTCGTGCTGCACAACCGGTTTCCCGGCACGATACTGATCGATCAGGGTGGCGAAGATCAGTTTCTCGTCGAGCAGTTGCTGCCGGAGAAGTTCAGCGCGGCTGCGTTGCGCTCTGGGCAGCCGCTGCAGCTGCGCATACAGCCCGGCTACGACCATGGCTACTACTTCATCCAGAGCTTCATGGCCGATCATCTGCGGCATCACGCCGCCCACCTGGCCGCTTAGGAACCTGTCGGGAGACCAAGCTCCAATCGGGGGCAGGCCGCTACCGGGAGTTGATCATGGGCTCGGAGGTGATGCGCCCGTCGAAATCGGTCCAAACATGGGTCGCGAAGTCGTACAATTTGCAGCGACGCACCGTGTTCCAGTAATAACGCCAGGTGAACACCTCGGAGTTCAAGCGTTCGTCGAGCGTCGCCGTGAGACGGGACTGAGCCTCTTTGAGACGGTACAGGGGGATGCCCATGTTCACGTGATGCGCGCCGTGCTCGAGGATGTAGTGGATCAGGCCGTCGAGCGGCCGCATCAGCTTGACGTGCACGGTCGTCGTCGCATAGCCCGCGTTCGCACTCCACTCGTCGCGCCGCTCGTACCACGCGACCCGCGGATGCGTGTGCTGCACGTACACGACGAAGCCCATGAGGCAATTCCAGACGAAGAACGGCACGGCGAACGCGAAGATCAACAAGGACCAGATCGAGCGGCCGCTGTGGATTCCCCAGGCGACGAGGCCGCCGATCCAAAGCGCCGCAAAACCAGCGACCAGCAGGCTGTCGACGGTGTAGCTCGTCCGGCGCGTCGCGACGTGTTTGCGGCCCGGAAAAAATAATTTCTTCCACCACATTTCCACCATGTAATAAACGCCCTGACCGACGCCGCTGCGGTAGACGCGCTCGAGCTGCCGCCGGATCCAGGGGAGCCGCGCGAATTCGCTCGGCGAGTACGGCGTCCAGACGTAATCACGGCCCTTGAGATTCGTAAAGCCATGGTGGGCGAGGTTGTGGCCAACTTCCCAAAGGCTGTAGGGCGTCAGCGACGGTAGAAAGGCGATCCGGCCGATCCATTGATTGAGTGTCTTGTTGTTCGTATAAGAGCCATGGCAGGCGTCGTGACCGATCACGAACAGGCGCGCGATCCACAGCCCGGCGAGCATCGCAGTGAGCGCCTTGATCCACCACGACTCGACGATCAACAGGCTTGCGATCGCGACGCCGAGCACGAGCCAGTCCAATAAGAACCAGATCACGGGCGTTACGAGGCCGCGCTCGACGGTGAACGGTTGCAGCAGTTTCGTGAACTTGCGGCGCACGCTCATCGTTGCGGCAGCGATCGGAGCTACTTCTGCCGCTGCAACCGGTTCGTCTTTCTCGGGTGAACTCATGGCAACTCCCAAACAGCACTTCGTTCGAGGAAACCCAGCATTATACGCTCAAGGTTTCTGCATGGTGATCCACGATTAGCGGCCGCTGGCAATTATCCTGAAATCCGGTTTGCCGGAACATCAAGTTCGCCGTCCGGCGTCGCGCCTTAGTGCGGCGCGTCCGCGCTCAGCGGTTCAGGCGGTCTCCGCATCGGGCCACAGCAAAACCCCTAAATGCTCGCACGCCTCGATCAGCGCGGCGGCGGCTTCGCGCGTGCTCGCATCGAGCCTGCGGTCGTGGGTCAGCAGCCAGGTCAGGCGCGCCCGGCGCGAACGCGCCGAGGGCTCACTGTCGAACAAGGCCGGGAACAGTCCCAGCGCATCGACGAATTCACGCAACGCCGCACTCGAGGCCGTGTTCGGCGGAGCGCTCAGCAATAATTTGAGCCAGGTCACACAGCGCTTCGCGAGCCCGGCACGGGTGATGCCGATGCTCGTCCGCCGGCCGGGTTCGCCTTCGGCCAGGGAGTCGGTCAAATGTCGGTATCGCTCGATGGCCGCTTCGTCCGCGGGCAGCGCGGGACTCGCATCGGACAGCACCGATCGCAGCAGATCCGCCAGCAAGAGCGACAGCGATTCTGCCAGAAAGCGTTGACACTGTTCCGTGTCAGGTCGAGCCAATTGTTCCCACGAGTGCGGGTCCCCGAATCGTCGCGCTGGCTGCTTTGACATGTTGCCAGTGTAGCGGCTCCATTGCCGACCGCAACCGGCACGCGTCACGCATCCGCAAGGCAGCTACATCGGTTAGAGTGTCGGGCCGTGGAAGCGCGATCGCAATTACAACCTGGAATCCCCGTCAGCGTCGCCCCCGGCGTGCGCCGACTCGTCGCCGCCAATGCAGGCCTGATGACGGGCCCCGGGACGAATACCTATCTGTTCGGCAAGACCGCGCTCGCGGTCGTCGATCCGGGGCCCGATGACGCGGCGCACCTCGCCGCGATCCTCGCCGCCGCCGGCGCCCAGCCCATCGCCTGGGTGCTCGTGACCCATACCCACCGCGACCATTCGCCGCTGGCGGCGCGGCTCGCTGCGGTCACCGGTGCGCGCTCGATCGGCCTGCCGCCGCCGGCGGACGGCCGCCAGGACACGAGTTTTCGCGCCGACCGGCTGCCCGGCGACGGCGAACGCTTGAGGTTGGGCGATACCCCCTGCACGGCGATCCATACGCCCGGCCACGCCTCGAATTGCGTTTGTTACTGCCTCGAGGAGCAGCGCTTACTGCTGACCGGCGATCACGTTCTCGAGGGCGTCTCGCCGGTGATCCTGGCGCCGGACGGGGACATGCGGGCATACCTCGATTCGCTTAGCAAGCTCGAGTCGCAGCCGTTCGAGCGCATCGGCCCGGGACACGGCGGCATCCTGGAGGACGGCAAGCGCGTGCTCGGCCGCTTGCGGGCGCACCGGCTCGCGCGTGAAGCCAGCGTGCTCGCCTGCCTTTCGCCGGTGCAGGGCGCGAATCTCGCTGACCTGACGGCGCGTGTCTACCGCGATGTTCCGGTCGAACGGCATCCCTGGGCCGAACTCACCCTCGAGGCGCATTTGCGCAAACTGGCGGCCGAGGGCCGCGTGTCCCTGCACGACGGACTCTGGCGGCTGGTATCGCCATAGCTACGCGGCTGGCCATCGAGCTGCACGGGGTGTCCGTGCGGCGCGGACCGCAGTGGGCGCTCGCGAATATTTCGCTCAAGCTCGCGCCCGGCGAACGCTGGGCGCTGATCGGCGGCAATGGCGCCGGCAAGACGCAGCTGCTCAAATTGCTGGCCACCGATGTCTGGGCGACCCCGGCCAGCCGCGACGGCCTCATCTACCGCCGCGGCGGCAGCCGGCTCGATCGCCGCGAGGCCAAGGCCTGCATCGCCTATCTCGGCGCCGAACGCCAGGACAAGTACGCGAGTTACGGCTGGAACCTGCCGGTGCGCGATGTCGTCGCGACGGGCATCCACGGCACCGACCTGCTGCTCGCGCCGCTCGCGCCGGCCGACGCGCGGCGGGTCGATGCCATGCTCAGGGCTTGCGGCATCGGGGCGCTCGCGACGCGCCGCTTCGCCGGTCTTTCCTATGGCCAAAAACGCCTGACCTTGCTGGCGCGGGCGCTCGTGGGGCGACCGCACTGGCTCTTGCTCGACGAATTCTATAACGGCTTGGACGAACGCTACCGGGCCCGGATCGACGCGATCCTGGATCGGGCGCGCCGACGTGGCCAGTCGTGGATCGCCGCCGCGCATCGCGCGGTCGACATCCCGCGCGGCACGACGCGTCTCATGGAACTCGCGGCCGGTCGCTTGGGCAAAGTCGGGCCGTTCCGACGCGCGGATGCCTTGCGGCTCGCGCGGCGCGCGCGCGAGCCGTCGCGCCTTGCGTTCCAGACCGCGCCGCGCACGGGCCGCACGCTGTTACGACTGCGCGGCGTCGACCTGTATGTCGACTATCGCTGCGTGCTGCGGCAGGTCGACTGGCAATTACGGCGCGGCGAGCACTGGGCCGTGTTCGGCGCCAACGGCGCCGGCAAGTCGAGCTTCCTGCGTCTGCTCTATGGCGACTTGTCGCCCGCGCTCGGTGGTGCGATCGAGCGCGCGGGCTTTCCCCGCGGCACGCCGATCGGCGCGTGGAAACGACGCGTGGGGTTCGTTTCACCCGAGCTACAGACCGACTACGCGATCGACGTGACGGTGTTCGACCTCATTGTGAGCGGCCGGCACGCAAGCATCGGCCTCGACGCGGCCGCGGATGCCGCGGACCGGCGTGCGGCCGCGCACTGGCTCGAGTTCTTCGGCTTGAGCTCCTGCGCGCTGCGGCGGCCGCGCGAATTGTCCTATGGCCAGCTGCGCCGCGCGCTCATCGCCCGTGCGCTCGCCGCCGATCCGCGCCTGTTGCTGCTCGACGAACCTTTGACGGGGCTCGATCCGGAGCAGCGGGCCCTGATCAAGGGCTTGCTCAGTCGCTTGATGGCGCGAGACATCACGCTCGTCATGGCCGTGCATCATGCCGAGGACTTGCCGCGCGGCATGACCCATGCGCTGCGTTTACATAAGCGGCGTGCGCTGCGCATCGATTCCCAATCTGCGAACTGAGTCGGCGGAATTCGCCGCGAACGGCGGTTTAATCCGCAGTATGAGAATCGCCCCGAAGGCAGTGGCCGTCCCGACCGCATTGGCCGCCATGATCGCAGCGGCCGGGCTGCTCGCCGCCTGCAGTGGTTCCGGTTACGCCGTGCGGCCCGTGCCGCGAATCGCGGCGGACAACGTCGGTAAGCCGGTGGCGCTGTTGCAGGAGGCGTTCGGCGAGCCGCGCAAGGTCGACACGACGCCGACCAAGCTGGTTTACGTCTGGTTCCTGGCGCAGAAGCCTGACGGCGCGCCGGTCGGCTTCCACGGCTGCGAACTCGAAGTCACGGTCGAACCTCGGTCACAGCAGGTTCTGGGCTACTCGCTCGAGAACATCGGCTGGGCCAAGTGCGCCGAGATCCGACGGCGCATCCGCCTCATCGCGGGCTAGAATAGGCGGCGCTGAGCCCACCGTCCGCGGCTCGCGGAGTTCCCGTGCATATCAATGCCTTGTGGTTGTTGTCCCTGCTGATCCAGGTTGGTTTGATCGTGCATGCCGTCAAGACCGGCCGCAATTACCTGTGGATTGCCGCGATCGGATTCATTCCCGTCGCGGGTCCGGTTGCCTACATCGTCGTGGAACTCTTGCCGGACCTGTTCGGCCACCCGAGCGCGCGCCGCGCGCGATCCGGCATGCAGCGCATGATCGACCCGAACCGCGACCTGCGCCGCGCGAGCGCCGAGGTCGAGATCTCGGGTAACGTCGATGCGCGGCGGCGGCTCGGCGACGAGCTGTCCGAGCGCGGCCAGTTTGCGCGCGCGATCGAGGTCTATCAGGGCGGCCTGTCGGGCGTGTTCGAACATGATCCGACATTACTGCAGGGTCTCGCCCGCGCGCAGTTCGCACAAGATGATTTCGCCGCCGCCCGCGCGACGCTGCAGCGTCTCGCGCAGAACAACCCCGAATTCAAGTCGCCGGACACGCAACTCCTCTATGCACGCACGTTGGAGGCCGAGAACGCCATGGAAGAGGCTGAGCGCGCATACGCCGCGGTTGCCCCCGGTTTTCCGGGCGCGGAGGCGCGTCTACGCTACGGGCTGCT
>Ga0116228_10005945_pt1 | contig 10897 bp, 10 predicted proteins | sample S1TSphfallax_2_FD_89694 | JGI IMG/M metagenome (GOLD analysis project Ga0116228, IMG submission 89694) | Host-associated microbial communities from peat moss isolated from Minnesota, USA - S1T2_Fc - Sphagnum fallax MG | ecosystem: Host-associated > Plants > Peat moss > Unclassified | place... | reverse complement strand
ACTAGGCAAGTTTGACACTTTCATGTTGTTATTGTGTGCAATGTCTAAGCATATTTATGCCTTGTGTTTAGGCTTGGAGATTGGCACGAAGAAAAGGAAACTCAATTATGAATCTTGTGGATTGCACACTTGAATTAAATTATGAGGAGATGAAGGAAGCATTACGAGTGGTGAAGATAGCCCTTTTGTGTTTGCAACAAGAACCAGATAATCGACCTACCATGGCTCGTGTAGTGGCGATGTTACAAGGTGAGGCCGAAATTATGGAAATTGTATTAGATGACAATTTAGAAATTGAAAGCATGAACAAGGCTTATGAAAACACTTTATCATCATCTAAAATAACCTTTTCTTCCACACAATGTTTTGAAAAACCCAATGTGGCAATGTTGAAAAGATCAGCATCAAGTAGTCAAATTTATGATTTTGCACCCAAATGCCAACCCTTTGAAATTGAAAGTTTTAATAAGTGAATTTCTAGCAATTGGAGGAATTTGACCAAAATTTAAATGTGGTTACATACATACAATGTGTGTGTGTGATGCCTTTTATTGTACAACTTGGAATGCATGTGGAATAAACTAGTTTATTTGAAATTTGGCATTAATACCATCATTAAATGGTTCCACAAATTAGGTATGAAATTTTCAAAAGAAAAAAAAAAGGTCTTGGTATATAAAGGGTTTCTAAAAGAAAGCCCCATTTTGTTAAACATAATCCTCAATTATTTATAAATTGAAAAATAGTACCTAGTAGCAAAATTTGGCGCCAATGTAATAATGATATTGGTTTTGCTTTCATCGTATATCTATTCTACATTAGTCGTAAATGAATTTTATGGTCAAACAACACGAACTAAAACTTATATTATTAGGGGTTAAAGGTGGTGAATTAAGAAACCAAGGTCACCACCGTCAAAAGTTAACCTTCTCAAAAACCCATTTACCTTAAGTAGGGAAAAGATTCCATGTCACCTTTTTCCAATTTAGGTTTAAGTATTTGTGGGTTATATGTGTTTTAAAATATTCATAATAAATGAAAATAAGAAATCAAATAGATTTTGCAATTGTTTAAATGTATGAATATTATTTATATCACACAAATATATGTGTGTCCATTGTGAATTATGTAGAGGTAATCTAACACCTTGGCATGCAACTTATTGTCATCTCATGGAAAAACAATGATGTTTGAGTTTTGATGCTTGAAATTCTAAGTGGAGAAATGAACATCAATCCTAGCTTACCTCTATGTGACATATATCTTTTGGACATTGTAAGCCCATCCTTTTTACTTGAACATGATTGATTGTTCTAAAAGAACAATTATTATTCCCCAAAAATAAACAAAGTAAATTCACCATGGTTTGTTGACAAAACACAAGTTGATTTGTAGTTTTCACTTACTTCACTTGCCACCTCCGAAAAGGGGGCAATATCCAAGTCTTGATGTGGAAGCTATCCATGAACACTTTCATGGCTTCCTCATCAAGGCATTTAATTTTAACCACAACTTAAACCTTTTGGGTGAATTGAACTTGGTTGTTGTTAATTTTAGATTAGGAATTTAGTGATGGTGAAGATCATAATACTAATCATACAAATTGATTTAGAATAGGGGACTTTATTTCATGAACAAGGAGTATATTCACATATAGTGGTACCTTTACCATTCTAATAGTAATTAAATCATCTTCAATAAATGTTAAAATTTCCCAAAATCATCTTGCAATGTCAATTTTTTTTGAAATTTGTTTGGCATTACTATTGACTGCATACCTTAAAGCTTGGTAGTGTAGTGTCATGCCTAAGTAGTGCAAAATTACTTGGCATTTTTTTCCAACCTCAACTATAGGAACTTCAAGAATTTTTGATTTTTACTGCCAAAGTGAAAAACCCATCAAGAAGAGGTGGGAATGGTAAAGGTGTTACATTATATCATTTAAAGTTGACCACATTTCACCTAAACCAACTTAGATAAGAAAATATAATTATTTATGATGCACAAGCAATCTTTTTTTCTTTTTTTTTTTTCAATTTTTTGATCATAGCCAAATTTGGCTACAAGTTACAAAGGGAACCGGTAGGAAAATTTAGGAATCCTACTATATTTTGGCCACATGTTGAAACCACATGGTTTCACTTTTTTTTTCCTCCATGTAACAAATATTTTTTCCATATCTTAACTAAACCTAGGTCAACCAATATTTGACTTTTTCATATGTCATGTTTTATATTTATGTAAATGTTAGGATATGTAACTAGGCACTTGGACACAAACCTGGGTAATGCAAAAAGTGCATGCCAACTTTTAGGCCAAAACAAAGATATTTGCAAAAATTGGAATCCATTGGTGAATTTGATATGCAATGTACAATAAGTTTTTTTCCATTCAAATGGTGCCATCAAAATGTAATTAAACTTGAATGAAATACACAAAAGAAACATTTTTCTGATCCATGCCCTGAGATTGAAATGAATATTTTAACATGACAACATATTAAAAACTGAAGTGTCCATTATTTATCATGAAAAGATAATATGGCTTTAGTTAAGTACCTAACTCCTTTAGAATGATTGTTTTGGGAAATTACATGTCCTAACTCAATTAGACAATATGTATTGGTGATTTTTTTATACTCATGTTGGTTAATTCTTCTATTGAGGAAGGTAGTTTGTTTTGTTATGTTTCTCGTTTAAAGATCTCCCAAATTGCTACACCCCCTCATTGTGCTCTTAGTACTATTGGAAAGGTCTCATTAAGTAGAGGCGCATGGAGGTGGTTTCATAATATGCAGACCTATGGTGCCACCTTTATTGAATATTAAACAATTTTGTCATTGAAAATTCAATATTACCAAAATTAATATTTTAAGGAAAATTTGGGTGCACTTTTGATATTTAAAAAAATGGTTAATGAGTATTATAGGGAGGTGATTTTAAGTAAATTTTAGACCTGAGGTGTAGGAGATATTGAATTTTAAATAATCTTTGACATTGGAAATTCAATAACATTTTAAAATCCAAAATCAATTAGTTGGGTGATGATTTTGCACTTAGGCCAATGGCACAAGCCACAATAATTAATATAATAACGTAAAATTGAGCATTAATTATCATTTTGCTAAACAAACTCATTATTCAATTGACTTATCATATTTGAGTGGACTAAAACAAACTCTTTTTTCAAACCTATATCAAAACTCTACCAAACTATGAAAGTTGTATTTAATGAGGTAACTACACCCAAAATTGTCATTATTGTATCGATTTAATTTGCGAATGTAAACATAAATAATTAGAAATGCCAATCTAGTGACACTTCTATATTTTCATCATGTGTGATGTTCAGGACACCAATGCCTTTTGTTAAGGCTTGAAGATGGGCATGACAAGAAGGAAATTCAATTGTGGATCTTTTAATTGGATTGCGCATTCCATTTACATAAGGACGAGGTAGAGGAAGCAATATGAATGAGGAAGATAGGCCTCTTGTGTTTGTAGATCTCAACAAATAAACAACCTACATTGGCTATGTAGTGGCAATGTTACAAGTACAATTGATATTCTGGAAGGTGTGTTAAATGAGTCTACAAATGGAAACCATGAACAAATTTTATGAAAACATTCTCTTATCATTAGAAATATAAGTCTTGTTGGGCATTAGTTAGCCTAACTCAAGTTTCGATTGCAAAAACTCATTTTACTGGATCATTTTCAAACCTTTGGGGAAGGGTGGTTCTCAAAAAGATAAGATAAATAATAGGGAGAATTTGTGCTGGAGGGCTTCAACTATAAGATAAGTAGTGCCTTCTTCTTCAAGCAAGACCTTTAGGGTTACATTTTGAAAAGCAATCTTGTTGATTACACTCATGAGCTAAGGCATGGTCATGGTGAGATTTCTAACATGGTGGAGGCCAACGCATCATGAGCACTTGCAAGGGAGTGTGGAGGTGCTAGTCACTCCTGAAAAGGAGATTTGTCCTAGGCTTAGACGTTTACTAGAGAAGTATTCAAGGTTGGGGTTGGATTGGTGCATCATGATGAAGCAAGCAATATTGACAATGATTACTCTATGTTTTATGGAGGGAGCTTAAGGAGGAGATGTAGGAGGATGGGAGAAAGAGGTTAGATGTCCATTATGTAGGATGTAGGAAGGTTTGATGGGAGGGGAAAGGCCAAGTCATGGCAATTTTCTCCTTTCATTGTTTTTTAGGGCTTAAGGAGGATTAACAAGTTCATCTTTGAAGGGAGGATGCAAGGTGCTGAGTTGAATTTAGAGATGGAGTATTCCTGAGAAAGTAGCATAAGCTAGAACCCTTACAATCTAGGAGATGGAGGCTGAGAGTTGAAAACTTGAGTTGTTAGGAATTGTGATTTTTGAATGTATGGACCTTATTTTATTTCAATAGAGTTGAATGTAAAGTTGAGGAAGTTGGTTGTTCTTTTGCTTGACATGGTGTTGGTAGTATTGTGATCGGACAAGGACTTACTTAGAGTTCCATAATGTGAACACTATCTTCGTTTTAGGGTTTATGTTTTGTTTTGAATCGCTGTCAACTTTCTCCGTGCAGGCAGCGGGGTTTATTTCGTTACTATCTATTAATGATTGTGAGTAGGAAGCTTTGTTGTTTGTGTGTTATGTGAAATAGGTTGGCAACTGAAGGAATGGGTGGCCTAGGGCGCTTCAAGGATGCAAAGGAAAGGAGAAGGAGATGCGGTTGGATGAGGATAAGAAGGGGAATTTGAAGGGAAGAAGGCGGTTTGTGGCTTTAGGATTGATTTGTGGTAGATACTGTAGAATGGAGAGCTTGCAGAAGGAGTAGTTGTTGTTTTGGTTTTCCACTGCGCCAGTAGTTACACCATGACAAGCCGTTGTGTTCTTCCTAGTATTAGACTCTAATTGGGATTGATGCTGAGGGTTGATGATGCACAAAGGAGGTCTGAGCCGTAGATTCTAGACATGTAGGGGGATTACATTTGTGTGGGACCTTGGTGGAACCATTGTCAAAGTAACGCACCTCTGATGAGTCAAAACTAGAAACCTTAGAAGGTATCCTTGGTGTGGATAGAATGTGGGTATAGAATGGGAGAAATTACAGCAATACCCGTAGATCCATACTGTAAACGCAACTTTGTTTTTCCCAAGTTGTTGCAAGTCAATGTGGTATATGTTGCTCATCCTTAGTTTGGAACTAGAAGGCATCTTGTTTGTAGAACTAAGACAAGTGTCTTCCTGCATTACATCATAGCATAGAAGGATGGTTTAATGGTTCACAATGGACCAAGTGAACACGAAGGGCTCTGACCTCAAGCCAGTTCCCACTAATTCACGTACTAACAATACCAGGAATTGTTCTTGGTGGTAGTTAGAACAGATTCTACATAGAGATCCAGAAGGTATTGACAGATAGGTGGTACCTATTTGGGTACAGAACTTTTTGCTCTGTTGGAACAATAGTGCCCATATGCTATAACAGATGCAAGAATGGCAAAGTATATGTTGCAGGAGTCGAAGGTACAGAGCCTGGAATTGTGATGAAGTGATGTTCTTCATACCCCTTTCTTTTAGGTTACAGTATGTTTATAGGCCTGCTCATCTGGTTGATGTCCAAATGGACTACCTTGATTATCTGGTTGCTGTCGTTCAAGAGAGGTGGGAAAGGAAGTAGTGGCAAGTGTATAAGGACCTAATGTAGAGGAAAGATAGAAAACAAGAAAACCAATAAACAATAACACAATATAGGAGCAGAAGAATGAGGCATAATTAAATCTTTTGTTAGTACACTTAGCTTAGTGAGAAAGGTGTTGTATGGATTGAGGTGTTACTTTGGCTTAAGCTGGAGAAGAGCATTGGTGAACTAGTTGAGGAGACAGGCACAGATTTTCCTCCTCCCTCAACATCCAACCAAGGTCAACAACTTATCCCCAAGTGAGTATTAGAGAATTGTGGGTGAATGGTGTGGAAAACAATGCAGAGGTTTAACGTTGGGACAAGGGCTATTGGTTGGAGTTGTTTTTAACTAAAGGTTGTAGAACTGTTGTCCCTCATAATGCTTGGACCACTGCACATGCATGTATCTTAAAGGATGGACCTACATAACCTGAGAAGAAAATTCTCCTCCAGTTCTCCATTGGGATTGCACATCCACCTCAAATTGCTAAACAGACCCGCAGAGGATGGTGCCAGATGTGGGTCCTTCTCCTCTTCTGACTAATCATCTATCTAGAAATTTCTGAAGTCTGAGAAGCAATGGGTATGAAGCTTGCCTACCTAAAGAACCTGACCCTATGTTCAAATGCTTTTTTTTCCAGGGTTCTGGTTTCCATTCTGGATCTAGCAAACGATTAGTTCTACAGTCCAGTTCTTGTCCCAATTCCAACAAAAGGGTGCCAATTCAAGTCTGAATCACAAGAACCTTAAACCCTGAGAGCTCCAGGGCACAAGAACCTGAACCTGAACCCTTGGATTTAACACTGCAAACTGGATACCTTCACAGAGTTCCAGGGCACAAGTGTTAACACTGCAAACTGGATACCTCACAAACCCTGGAGGAATGCTCCTTGATGGATGGTGACCTATGGATTACCCGCCGCGAGGATTACCACAGCTATGCAGTGCTGGAGGTGCTGGAAGTCCTCAACAAGGCACCGATTCCAGCTTCAGCAGACAAAGCAAATCCAATTCCATGTCTGGAGTTGGTCCCAAAGGCACAGATGGCGGAAACCAGCAAACCCACCAACAAAGGCACCGTTTTCTCGATGGATCCGGCGATGTGGGGATAGAAGCAAGTGGTAACAGGAGCTGTCAAGAGCGTGAGAGTGGCAAGGGCAGCTACAGAGACACCAGCGTTCACGAAATCCGAAAACTCTAGCACATACTTTGTGCCTGCCCCTGTGTAAATTGAGCCTTCAACACCCGAGATGTTGGCAGTTTTGAAATTCGGATTCCACAATCCTGTGCTAGTCACAACCCCGTAATACAACACCCCGTTCTCAGCTTTATAGCTATCCGTGAAGCAAGTAACGCAACAGAGGGCGCTAAGGACGAAGAGGGTGATACTAGTCACCACTTTCTCAGTCACACCGCAGTCTCCGTTGTTGGTTGCCAAGGGTGCTAGCACTTGGAACACCAAGAAGGTGCCCGTGGGAAGCACATTCGACAATTGGGTCAGAAGATCTGATGACACTTTTCTGCCACCCGAGCCGACGGAGCTGGAACTCAAGCTGGTCGATGTCACTACTGCAGCAGTCGACATCTTGAAAGACAACAGCAATTTACAGCAATGAATATGTCATCTAGGCAGCTGCCGACAATACCACAGATCGATGTTCCGCAAGAAACTCAGATTGAGGAGGAGATTGACACTGATTCCGCATGAACTCCCGACGCTTAATTCTTTACGTTTCTAGTGATGAGCAGCTGAATCAATAATATCAAGATGGGAAAGTCCAAGAGAGAGAGACATATGCAGGGAGAGCTAGAGAGAGACACAGAGAGAAAGAGAGAAGAAGAAGAAGAACCTCCTCAGATGTGTAAGTGCACAAGAACAGGGTCTAGAAGAGTCTCATCATGCGGGAACAGATTCAGAGAAGGAGAAAATTGCAGAAAAGGTTTTGACAAAAAATGAGAAACCCAAGTTAGTTCTTGTGGAATATTATGTTTTTGATGGCCAATTTGCCTGCTACAGAAACTTCAGAGAAAAGGGGGAAAAAAAGAGAGAAAAAACTCTTAATTTTAGACAGCTTGCACCAAAAGCATCCCATATTCAGGGAACAAAACCAATTATTAAAAAAATGATAAAAATTAAAAGTAGAAAACAGAAAAGCAAAGGATCCATGCCATGTAACTCCAAATTTTAGTGTTTCAAAAGTTTCTGAAAACTCAGCTCTGGATTATCATCTATCCATATGTCTTTCCTTCTTGCATCTTTTTTACTAATCTGCATATATTTCTAATATGCACCAAGTCATGCAGTATACCATAGTACCTTATAAACCATTCCCACAATAATTAAATTATTTAAACCCTACATGCTGTTTTGTTTCAAAATTACTTGTCCACAGACTTGCTGAAAGTTTTAGAAATTTTATTTGTTGTCTATTGTACATGGTTATTTCGTTTCTTCCAGGTTTATATTCTCAGGTCTTTGAAAGTGTCTGAATTTTATAAAATTCTTATTGTTACTGCCGAACTGAAAAAATGAAAAAAATGAAAATCTGGCAAGAAGATGAAGTAAGGGTAAAGGTACTATGGTATCTATCCTCCACATCAGGTCCTGTGGGCCCCCCTTGCACCTCACCTGGCACCCATCTCCCTTTCTCTCCAGAAATTGGTGTGCACAAGAGAAATTTTAAGAAAATAAAAATCTGTGTTGTCCACCTCTCTATCTATAGACAAATGGTGTGCATCAAAAATTAATAATTACCTTATACAACACTAGATGTGTAGAAATGGGTGTGTACCAAATCTTGTGCAACATATCTTTAGAAATCATGGGTGTGCAGATCTTGTGAGCAAATAAATGGGCTTTACATAAATGGGTGTTTGTTGAATACACTTTTAGTGAAAAGTTACTACGTACTTATATATATATATAGATATAGTGCATTTGGCACCATAGATCCAAGTTGCACATTTCACGTGAGGCCGAAAACTTATGAAGTCAGTCAACTCATATGCTTGCTTTTCGACAAAGGCATATACCCTAGCACCATGGCAAGTTCAACATTTCAATGTCAAATAGGTAATTATTTTCTATTGAAGTTTCTCTGTCAAGAAAAGAATGTTCCAAGAACTATTCTAGAAGACACTCTATTTTCCTTTCCAACTTCAATTTTTTTTTTCTTTTGAAACAATTTTTTTTTCAGAGTTTCAAAACTTATGAAAATAATATAATTAGTGTCAAAGTTGCCAAGATACTATGGTACCTATAATGAGAGCAAATTAGTAACATGATATGATTCCAAGCAGAAGAGGAGAATGTGAAAAAGGTCACCAAAGAGACATGATTCTCTTTCTTGCTACATCACTTTCTTTCAGATTCAAGACCATAGTTTCAAGTAGGGTAGATTTACATATCATTGCATTTTCCGCATATTATGGCAGCTGGTGACTGAACACTTAAGCACTCAGGGCAGGCCAGATCCAAAGGGAGTGCTCTGTTGTTTCTGGGGTTCAAACAACATTTGAACCTCTCCTCTTAGCACATCTGATACATTAACAATCATTGAAAATGAATTAGAAATGAGAAAGTTATGACCCCCAAAGTACAGGGTGTCAAGAACTCAAAAAAACAAATCACAGAACACTACAAAGGTCGGTTCCTAAACATCCAAAAAAATTCAATGTATATTGCTCTGTTGCTATTAGAGTTCAAACATGATTTGTAGAACTTCAGGTGGCGCTCTTATATCACTTTAAATTGTTAAAATGAATAAGAAATAAGAAAGTTATGAGGTTTGAAAGTGAGAGGGGTCAAAATGAAAAAGAAAATGTTTTGCAATTCGAAAAAACGTACTTTCTTTACTGCTCTTTTTTGACTGGTTGTTTGGCTTTGCATTTCAAAGATGATTTGTAAAGCTTGAGAAGGTGCTCCTGTAACATTTTAAATCACTCAAAATGGAGAAAAAATGAAATTTTTTGTCAAAGTGTTCAGTCATAGGCAACTTATCGATGATGGGCCGGTTTACCCTAGCATTCCCCCCTGTTGTCACACATTGTTGTTTCCTATCCTTGCACACAAAAACCCTACTACTGTAGCACAGTGTTGTTCATCACCTTTTCATCCTGGTGCAACAACGCTCAGGTTCTTGTGTGTGAAATGGTAATCTTGATTGCAAGTTAGGGTTTCTTGGTGTGCAATGAATTTTGCAATCACAGTAAATGTGAAATGTTGATCACAAATTATGTTCATATGTTGTAAGTCACAGAGTATCACATCAGTATCATATGTGCACATTGTGAAAATTGAGTTTTGTGATCAACATAACATGGCCATTGTCTACCAAATTTGAGCAAGATTTTTTTTGGTATCAGAAGAATATACACCTAAATGTGTTGTTGGATGTTCAATAAGTCAGCTACCCTACCTCCTCTCTCTCTCTCTCTCTTTTTGCAAACTGGTTTTGTACAAACTAGTTTCAGAAATATGTTCCAATTTTGTTTCCATCTTTCTTTGCTTGCAATATTATGCCCAGCTCAACTCCTTATTACTGCATAGGTCGTGTGAGTATAAGGTGGTTATATTGTTTTGATATAACATTTGATAGGGTGTTTAAAGAAAAATTAACTATTTACTCATGGGGTGATTGTTATCCCCTTCAATATTGATTAGTAACCCTTATTGTTATTTGTAAGGCTAATGTGAGTTGGAAGCGAATGTACAATATAAGGAGGGTCAGGGCTTGTAGACTTTCAATTAATGATTATCCATCTTGTAATAAAATTTGATTCCCAATATGTTATTGATAAAAGATATATCACTATGTGTTTTAAGATGACCCCCATGAACCAAGAAGTGCATGCAACTGGTCTTAACATTTGTAAAGATTAAATCTTTAGTTTGAAATGATTATCTTTTGATAATCGATCTGGAAGTTAAATAGAAAGCATCTAATCACAATCATTTTTTCACATCGTACTAATATATTCATGTTCAATACTTTGTTGGTATTGGTGTCCTCACCTACATATCTCAACAACAATCAACAAATTGTATATTTGGTTGAACGTATACTACTGTGGTTTGTCAATCTTTATACCATTGTCGTATTGATATAAACCTAAACCCTAAACTCACATGGTAAATCATATACTTGCCCAACATTGGTTTCAACCAGTGTTGGCTGGACCCCATTGTTGCAAGGAACCTCTGAATCCAAATTTTGTATTGTTT
>Ga0116228_10005943_pt1 | contig 10899 bp, 5 predicted proteins | sample S1TSphfallax_2_FD_89694 | JGI IMG/M metagenome (GOLD analysis project Ga0116228, IMG submission 89694) | Host-associated microbial communities from peat moss isolated from Minnesota, USA - S1T2_Fc - Sphagnum fallax MG | ecosystem: Host-associated > Plants > Peat moss > Unclassified | place: USA... | reverse complement strand
TATGGCCCAAAAATTATACAATACCAAATTTGTAGTTGCAAACATGACCAAGAAAGTTGCAAACAACAATTAGTTGCATGCCAGTTGCATAGTGACTGGTTGCAAATGACAAGATTTCTAGTAGTGAAAAACAATAATTGCCAAAAAAATCCATGACAATGAGGGATTTCTTAAAGCCCTAATTACTTTAACTTGTCAAAACCAACTTCAGTCTTTCAAACTTTTTGGATGTATTTCTCCATGGCCAATAAGTTGTTGCATGTGATTGAAAGAAAATTACAATATCAAGATTTTCTCAAAACCCAAGTTTGTCTGTAACATCAAGTAATGTTTATGGTTTACAAAAATGTTTCATGATTAATTAAGATGACCATCACATGATGTAAACACATGCATGCCTTGGCACAATTGGGAAAACCATTGAAAAGTTTGAATTTTCTTGCAAAAATTTAACAAACCTGAAATTTTCATCAACCTCATTTCATTACACTATTGATTTTGTCCTCCACCCTTTTCCTGCCATGTGGTCTAGTAAAAATTATTTTACAGCAGTCATTATTTCCAAAATGTAGGATTCTTGTATTTATTGGCTCCTTTATGTGTGTTTTTAACCATCCATAATTTTGATGGAAGTTTTATATATTAGAAACATGTAAATTAAATTAATGTTTTCATCCATAATGAGGATGATGCTTAGATTCATCCCCATGTTTATTTATAGGTTAACATGTATAACATTCATTTTGTGGTTAAATTCTTGGGTTTTACTTACATGTGTATAAAGGAAAAGGCATTTTACCATCTCAAGTTCTAATTTTGAGCTTTAGGCTCAAGCTTTGGGCTCATGCAACAACTTGCCTTATTTTTAAAAAAATCCTTTCTATTGGTTTTAAATATAATTCGATTCCATTTATGTAAGTGATTGTATTGGAGGTTGAATTTTAATAAAAATATAATATGTTATGTATTTCACAATTATTGCCCTACTCGTCATTAGCCTAGGCCCAAATGGTAAATAACAAAGGAAAACATAAAAATTATTGGTTGTTAATGAAGTGAACCAACATGCACCAAACGATTTAGTTTTTTTTTTCCTTTTGGGTTGATGGGTTAAAAAGTGTTGGATTTTTTAATTTTTGGTGTTCTTTATGTGTTCATCAAGTTCCCAACATGTTCCCAATAACCTATCAATTTTTCCATATCCTTTGCCTTAGAATCTATTCATGTAACCTATGTAAATTGTAGTTCAAAAGGATCAAGACGATACAATGTATTTATTCAATTTGGATTGGCCATTAATTTAAATCCTTTTGTGGTGGACCAATCAATGATGCTCATCACAAAAATAAAAATAAAAATTTGGGGTTTATGATTAATTAATAAGAGTCACATTATATTATAAGGGACCTTGATAGAAGAGTTACCATGAAAACCAATTTCATTTCCCACACAAACTTGGAAATCTAGTATTTTTGCTTATGGCATTTTTAGGCTCTCTCTATTTTCAACTTTGTGCAAGGGACTTGGTTGAAAAAAAACAACAAAGAAGACTTACAACATTTTCAAGTTTTATGGATGAAGAAGAGAACTTGATTCAGTTGATAGGTGGGGAAAATTTTGTTGGTAAATGTTGTTCATCATGTTCATGGTCAAAAATATTGTGATGTTCATCTTTCATTATTTTGGAACATACATTTTTGTAATTGTCATTTGAAGATGTGGCTAGTTGGTTCACATGTTTGGTTTTATTTAGGAGCCGACATGGTGTTCAAAAATGGGTTTGTCAAAACTTTTAAAAAGGCATGGATGGCAAGTAATTTACCACCACATACATGTCCCTGACCTAAAAAATATCATTTCTACAAACGTGCCTTTGCAAAAAGGTGGTTCCAATTGGGGGATGATAATTGTTCAACGAGCTCTTTAGTTGATTCCATTGGGGGTCCCAAGGTTGGCATTGAGAAATGCCTTACATGAATTACAACCAAAAAAATAAGGTGTTGACATGTTGGTTGATTATATTGAAGGCAATATTTTATTATAGATACAATGCACATGTAACACATGGATTGTAAAAGCAAAACAAAACTTTAATCTCACGAGTGTTGTTTCATTTTTCAATCAAACTTTTGTTTTTTTTGGTTAAATACACACTTTCATTTTTAATCAAAATATTCAAACACTTGAAATCCAATTATTAATTAAAGCTTAAGATTGTTAGGCACATGTTGCAATTTATTATATATATATTTTAAATATTTGATATCTCTAAAACAATTTCATGTAAATGTATCAAAATATTTTATTTCCAACTTTTCAAATATATGAAGAATAAATTTTGTTGTCAAATGTTGATTAGTTTCTTATTCTAAAAATCAATAGATTTTCAATAAATTATATTTAGAGATTTATTTTGCTTTTTGATTCTACCTATGCTTTATAAACTTAAGTTTCAAATTAATCCAAACTTGCAAATCCCTAAACACATTGTGATTTTATTTTTTTTATTGCTATTAACATTTAAGAAAAGATTTGTGTGTATGTATCAAGGCATGTTCTTTCTAGTTTTGTAAATACAACTAACATTTGGATGTGCATGTCGATTGTTGTACCTTGTTTTAAAAGTTAATACTTTCAACAAATACCATTTTCATTTGGGGTTTAGCAAGAAATTATGCTTGGAGTCCATCCAATTGAAATTTTAAAAAATCATTTTTCTTGGCAGCATATGATAAATTCACCCCATGGAAAATTCACTTGCATGGGGGCATTGATGGGGGGTCACATTTCTTGCCATGGGTTGTTGTTTTTATTAATAAGGAAAAATAAATAAAATTTAATGGATATTAAAAAAAAAACCCAAGTATGGACATCCAATAATAGATCGATTGGGTTATGCTATTAAACATTCACTTATGTGAAAAGACATGGAATGTGCTAGACCTAATGTGTATAAGCCTTAATAAACTCATCAGTGCACAACTAGGTGCAAATATAGTTGATTCTTGAAATTTTGTTGTGTTTGTTAAATAATTTGTTTTTAATCATTCATTAAAAAATAATCAAATCATGGAAAATTGATTCATGATTTTGTTAATCCAACCTTTGTAGGGGAAATATTGATTCACACTAGCATGCATTTCACAATCCATAATACATATCCATTATTACTTTGTTTCATTTTAGATAAAATTCAAAGTTGTAATCTCATGTTGTTTTGTTGCTAGGTATATGATTGCTTGAAGGTTGTGATTTTCCTTTATTCAAATTTTGGTGACTTAGTAATTTGCAAGTTTGGTTGTTTTAAATGTTGGACATCAATTTACATATTTAGAGATGTGCATGATGTGAAATGCATTTCAATTCAATTTTTTTGTATGCTTGTAGAGAATATGGTCACAAATAGCCTTTATTTATAAACACATTCTCACTTTGATGTCTCACAATGGGGTCAAAGCATGGTTGGTGTACCAAAAAGGACCACTATTTTAATATCCATTGGACCCCTCATTTAAACATGTTGTAATTTAATGGAAAATTCACAATTGAAAGTTTGATTTTCTTCATGGATAGATACATTATTAAGGTACTATTCTTTGCATAACATGTCAAATTTGAATAAGTTTCAAGATTCTTACCAAATTTTTAAAAAAAATTTAAGACCTTGTCTTTTGAGAAAAAAAAAGTTCAAAGATGCATAAAAAATGTTTAAATAATTTTTTTGGCCCAAGATTCTTACCACAAATACCTTAGGTACTAATGTACATAAAATGTATGAGTGTGACAAAAACCAAATGCCTTATTGTAATGTAAAAAATTTCAAAAAAGGGAATTTTTGGGAATTTTGGACCATTGATAAAACATGGTTCACATTGGATAAATTTTATTATACTTATTTTTGTAAGTGAAAAAAATAGACATTCTAGATGCCTATATAAAATTTGACATGAAAGGAAAGGGGAAATTCAAAACAAGTCATAGGAAAAGTGAAAAATAATTTGAATTTGAGAGTCTTAGGAGTTAGTCCTTATGTTTCAAAAGGGGTACTCCAATCATGCTTGGACCCGATGGGACTTTAATCATCATTGATGAATTTCACAAGGGCTCTCTTCATGTTGTATTTATACTAGCATTCCAAAGATATGTGGACCATGTGGTCATTATTTGGAATGTACACATGGTCTACAAAATTATAGAAAATGGAAGGTTTATTTTATTTTGTGTTCTTGTACAAGTCTTCCAACCTCGTGAGAGAGAATTTAGGCAAGTAATACACACATACTATGCAACTTTTAGGCATATGATTTAATATATTCATCATGTTACAACCTCTAGATTGGATGTGAAGTTTTATTTCATGTTATGCACATATTTGCACAAACATTGTTCATATTATGTATATATGTAAAGAAATATTACCACCTTTGGATAGTACAACAATTGAGCATTGTCAAATTATGGCATTAGATATTGAAGATGTAGGTCTTCGAAATCAAGTATGTGAAGATGAAACTATTAACCAATTTCACAATATCATTTAGGTATGCATTCAAAGCATTATGCTTTGCAACATCCATGAGTTGAATTTATGTGGCATTCACTCTATGTTAAATATGTAAAATTAAAAAAAATTGTCATGAGAAAAAAATGGAATCAATACTAAATTCAAACATTTTCCATAAGATAATGAAATCCCATGACTATGTGCCAACTAGTCCAAAAACAACTATTTCAATAGCAAATGATATCAATTTAACATTTAACATTTATTGCAACCTTCTCATTACCAATGGATACATTGGATCTTTAGAATAATGGATTGAAATCAACATTGATGATTGTTTAAACAATGTGGTTGTAACTTAGTTGTAAACTAATGAAGTAATCAATGTCTATATGTTTATGACTTTGGTTGTAGGAAGTGATTGCCATATGAGATAAAAGCTTACACAATTGGAGAATTAGCTTTTAAAGATTTGGATAAAAAGTTTAAGCTTCATTTGGCATTCCCCCATGAATGTTTATTGTCAATGCAAGGTCAATATGGGTTCCAACTTACTTGGAGATGTGTTTGGATGGAGGCAACATTTGCAAGGAGGTAATAACAAGATTGTTGATTCAAGTTCAAGAATGACTTTTGGGGTCATCATAATGCACTATTATAGAATGCAAAAAATCTACGTGGTTTATTATAAGGCTCTATTCATCTATGTTGACATGAACATTATATACATTTTTTGTTTAAGGCCTTTTGGAATACATTCATTTAATGTATTGTATGCAAATCATTGTTAGCTAGGCTCAAACAACTATATTATATAACTATACATTCCTAAAACACAAACACAAAACCCATCCTTTGAGGTAAAATACTTGGGATTATCACACATTCACATCTTCCACCATTGAATTTGAAGCCTTAACCTTTTTCTTTAAAAACACATGTTTCCAAAAGCCTAAAAGAAACACAAAGGGTGAGGGTGTTTTTTCTAATTCAAGTAACAACCGTTTGGTTCAAGAAAATAATTTATTGTGTGGTACTATGTCAAAATTGTAAAGGATAGCTATAAAGTGCCCAAAGTGATTGCCCACAAATGTTTTTTTAAATTAATGTAAAGTTATTTGAACAAATACATGGTATTGTGGATTGTAAACATTCAACCATGAAACTATGCTTGTGCAAATGGTACCATTATTTGATTTGTCTCGTGGGTTGCAAATTCCATGGTAACATGTCACCATAAGAACTTGCACCTCCTGCCATATAAAAAGGAACTTATTGCCATGAAAAAGAGAATATGTTACAATTAAAAATTAAAAACTTACACATGTGACCTCTAATTACCATGAAAACTATAACCACAAAAATTACTTTCATGAAACTCTAATATTTTACATCAACAAATTTGACACTATGAGTTGAATAATCATGAATTAGACTTGTGCAAATAGTACCATTCCCTTTTTTGACTTGTGGGTTACAAATTTCATGGTAACATGCCACCTTGAAATTTTCATATGTAACCATGAAATGCAAAAGTTGCAACTATGAAAAAAAAATGTAACCATATAAAATAAAAAATTTGGTTATGTGATCTCAAAAGCCCATATTATGAAAATTGTAACCATAAAAATTCATACCATGAAAATTTTAAAATTTACATCAATAAATTGAACACCATAAATTAATACACCATGAAATTATGCTTGTGCAAATTATACCATACCCTCTTTTCACTTATGGGTTGCAAATTTGTGATATCATGTCACAATGAATAATGAATAATGACACTTTTAACCAAGAAATGGTATTTGCAAACATTGAAAATTGAAATCTTCTACATGTGACCTCAAAATAACATACCATGAAAAATATTGCCATGAAAATTTGAAAATTTACATTAGGGGATTTTACATCATGAAATGAGTAGCCATGAGATTATACTTGTGCAAATGGTGTTATTCCCTCTTTTGACTTGTGGGTTACACATTTTATGATAACATCTATTTATGAAGGAATGTAGTTTGTTTATTTTGTTCTGTACTTATGAGATCCACCCAACCATGATGCTTTAGATTGTGTTGTTGCTCTCTCTGGAAAGCTCTCAAGGAGAAGGGGTGCATTAGCTTGGTTTCATGGTGTTTGGACTTGTAGTGCAAAAGTTTTTGAATATTGAATGATTTTTTCACTCAAAATTAAATTAAATTGTAGCTGAAAATTTCGGAGGAATTGGAATGTGATTTTGGTGTTGTTGGAAAGATCTTGATGAACATGATTTAATGGAATTTATTTGGTACGATTTGGATTTAGAATGTGGGAAATACCAATTTCAAAGTGATTTTTGCCACTAAAAATTCAAATAAAATTTTGAAATCCAAGTTTTGGAAGGAAAAATCAGTTGAGGGTGAGTTCACACTTAGACCAACGACATAGGCCATACTAATGTCATTATGAAATAATACATTTGTAATCGTGAAAATTGACACTTGTGATCTAGAAAAATGATACCTATAACCATATAAAATTCAAAATTTACACATGTAATCTTGAAAAAAGATATCATGAAAATTGTAACCATGAAAATTATTACCATGAAATTTTAAAAATTTACACAAATAAATTTGACACTATTAAATGAACAAAAAAATTCCATACATGTGTGCCTAGACTCGTTCACAATCCATCTTAAAACCTCGAAGGTAATCGATGCCACAAGAGATCACAAATTTCCTTTGACTTTTAAAATGTATTGTAGCAAAAAAGGAAGGACCAAATAACCCCACATGTCCTATTGAATTAGGTTGGTCAACATGACTCAATCTTCACTAAATGTATAAAGTATTCAATAAACATAAGATCATCACAAATGGAAGCCTTTTACATCTTACAAGACAAAAAATCCACATCACCAATCTAACAAAGTAGTTGTAACAACATTAAATTGAAGCATTTTGGTGAATTGGATCTCTCCAGACCTTTTTTTCAGTTGTTATCATGGTCTTTTGTTGGGCATCTAATGATTGACCTAACTTAGAAAATTGTTCATTCCCCACTCTTACGTTCAGGTGAATTTTGACAAGGTATTCTCTTGAGCACTAACACATAACAACAACCCCACATTCTTTAAAATTTTCATTCAATGCAAAATCTAGGATCCCTGGAGGTCCTATTCAACTAGGTCTCTTACTACCCATGGATTTTCAAAATTCAGATGACTTAGATAGTTGCAATTTCTTCATTCTTTCTTGGATGCCATTCGTAGACCAACAACTTTTTGATCCCCTATTATTTTTCATTACCTTCACCAAACTCATTTCTTTTATTATATTGTAGTTCTTACATTTGATGTCCTAATAGTCTAGTGTGCAATAGAAAAGCTTTGGAGTTCAATATAACAAAAGTACTTGAACACATACAACTATTATACATCATTACTATCACAACATCAACTTCTATAGCAAAACAATTTTAGCACTTAGCTTTGGAAATGTAGCTTGTTAAATAGATTCTGTACTCCCACTCATAAATTCCACAAACAACCTCCCATGTTGAGTTGAACCATCGCCAAACTCCATCAAAAGAAACCAAACAAACTATTATTTTTACAACTACCATGATATAACTCACCATGCAACACCACCAATTTCAGATACACACCACCTTGCAACAAACAAATAATCTAATTCACAACAATTAAAAAGAAGATCATCATCAACTATCTTTTCCCTTCTCCTTTTCAAATTTCAATGTTCATTAGGTTTTCATTAGTGTAAAATAAATCATTTGACTTCTTTTCATCCCACAATACTACAATTGGCCTGGTTACCTTACCACCTTTTCCCAACATGTTTTTCAAAATTTTAAAGTTTGAAACCTTGGCACTTCTTACGGAAGGAAAAGAGTACGATCACTGTTGATTTAGTCTTAAGTGTGAATGGGAAAATTGTTGATTTATGGCCCCCTTCAAAGTTTTTGAAATAGGTAAGATATCAGTGAAAGTGGATGAAATAATAAACATTATGTTTGAGTATCGTTCATTACAACCATAATGAACCAACAGTTGTTAATGCACCAATTGGCTGTTTTGTCCATTAAATGGGTTGTGTTTTTTCATTTGGAATTAGATGGGGTTCATCATAGTCCATTTCTTTTTTATATTGACCACTGTACTCTTTTTTTTGGTTCTTGGCCATTTTTCCCTTAAACCTTACCTCACACATAATTACCTTATTCACCTTCCTAACCTAATAACTAATTATCCTATTGACTTAGCTATTATACTAACTACCTACCCTACTAACCTAACTATCTTATTAATTACATACCTTATTAACTTAACCACTGTACTAACTATCTACCCTACTGACCTAGTTACCCTACATACACAACCACCTTATTGACATAAATATTTTACAAACCTAGTCACCTTGATAAGGTAACTTGTTTTTTATGTACTAATTTGCCTATCTACCTAACTACCTTGCTAATGTAACTTTCTTCCTATTTATTAATTTGCTTACCTACATGCTTACCTACCTTAGTAACCTATCTACCTTGCTCTTTGAACTTCCTTTCTATTTATTAACCTACTTATTAACCCAACTACCTACCTATATATCTATATACCTACCTATACACCCACCTTTTTACCTATCCATTATGTTTACCTACCTATTTACATTTTTTACATAACTAAATACATAATTAATTACCTACTCAATTTTTCCAACCCCACCCTTCCCAATCCTACTTATCAATTTATTAAGGTTTACCTTAGTTCATGGATGATGAACATAGGTTCCCATATGTAGGTATTATAAACAATTTATAGTGGAAATAATGCCATAATTGTAGCCATTTTGGTTTAGTTAATGCATATTTTATTAAATTTTGTTTACTTAATTTATTATGGAATGGACATTATAATACATATTTTCATGTAATTATTATACTAAGTATGTATTATTGGAATATGGTTTAAGTTTAGGGTTGGGACACATTAATTAATTAGTAAGTTTTTCACAAATGTGTAGTAATTAACTAAACTAAGTTAAATATGGGAATTTTTAGGGTTTACACATATGTGAAATAATACAATTTCATTCTATATCTTCTTCAAAGAAAGTGGAAAAAATTAGGTTGGAAAAATCACACAAAAGTAAGAGACATATTTTCTTTTGGTTTTGTATGAAATTTATTTGATTGTTTTCAAAAATTAAGGTATTTTCTTTCAATCAATAAATATTTATAGTTTAAAATATTAAAAATTTTGTTTATAAAAAATTTCCTATGTTTTTTTAAATTTGTTTGTTTTGCATTATAGAATTTGTATAATTTGTATAGTTTTTTGGGTTGAAGGCACATATCACTAGATTTTTTTGTTAAGGTTTGTATAGATAAGGTTGTAATAGGGCTTATGGCAAAATATCATTTGGATTTTTAAAGCTATGCCTTATGATTTAGTGTATAGGAATTTGGTTCATATATTTCAAAGCTTAAGGTTCATGTTTTAAATTTTGCTCATTGTATTGGTTTTTGATCATATTACTTGTTTATATTTATACCATAATTATGAATGTCCTTTGTTTCCATACGTTCCATAGTTGTTAGAGTTCAATATTTTCTAACCCATTTTTGTACAAATTATGAATTTTTAAAGTTGCATTTTCAACTGGGACTACAAACTTTGGTGGAATGTTGTCATCTTTTATTCCTCAAAATATGCATTTGTCTCTTATTACTTCTTTTGTTTTGTGTTTACATTTTCACAATTCAACCTCTTTTCATTTCCTACATTAAAAAAAAACTGGGTTTTTGTAACCAACCAATTTGCGACTAGTTGCGACTATTTGACATTTACAACTATTGTTGGTTATATTTACAACTATTTTTTGCATTTGGTTTTGCTTGCAACTACTCTATGACTAACTTGCGACTAATGGGATTTTTCATCCTTTCATTTGGATAGCTTTCAACACAATTTCCATCCAAGAAGACCCTTCTACCTACCATTAGTTACAAATGTCACCAAATGAGTCGTAGCCCTGTGGGTATTCCAAATGTATTATACATATTTTAGGCATAAGGGGTCCACAATTGTGTATTGAATGTATTCTACTCGTTATTATATGGGTACATACTAAGATGTACCCATATATTAGTAGTTATGTATAATGGTTGTATTTAAATTGTATGTAAGTTGTATTTGGAGCATACTTGAATATGTATGCATACATCACCTTAGTTTTTGTCTAGTTTATTTATGTTAAATTTAATTAAAATAATATACAAATTATACCCAAGTCATATTACATGCCTTATGTGGTTTTCCAAATTAGTGTTCCAATATATTTGCCCAGATTTATGTGTTGCAGTCTAATAGGGGAAAAAATATATAT
>Ga0116228_10005942_pt1 | contig 10899 bp, 6 predicted proteins | sample S1TSphfallax_2_FD_89694 | JGI IMG/M metagenome (GOLD analysis project Ga0116228, IMG submission 89694) | Host-associated microbial communities from peat moss isolated from Minnesota, USA - S1T2_Fc - Sphagnum fallax MG | ecosystem: Host-associated > Plants > Peat moss > Unclassified | place: USA... | reverse complement strand
TGGGCCAAGTTGATAGCATGCCGTGTACCATCGTGCAGTTTTGCGCCTCGGATGCGCCACAGCAGTACTGGAAACTCGCCGAGATTTGAGCAATGCTTCATCGCGGAGCACAATGCTAAAGACGGAAGATTATTCAGGTTCGCTACCTTGGTGCTGCGTGGGATGCAGGAGGGAGAATCGCCGCTAGCTGCGTGGGCTCACGGTCGGTCCCTCCTCGGCCCTCGTTCGCCCCCCACACTGGCAGTTGTTTTCATCTCGAAACCCACGCAAGCAGCGATTCTTGCAGTCCAGGAGCTTGCGTCCCACTTTTCCAGTTCAGCGGAGGGTCGATCTCAAGAAATCCCCCAAATTCTCTCCGTTCCTCAATCCCTTTCTCCGCCAAACCCTAATTCCTCTCCTTCCTCAAGCTCTAGCTCCTGGAATGCATCCGTCCAGAGCTCGAGCTTTGCCTTAGATGTAGGGGAGGTGAAGGCGGAGATCGTGCCCTTGATAGGGTGTGTTGTGGAGAATCTAGGGCTTGAGTACGGTGATGATATGCAACCACTAGGGTCAGGGCATGGGGAGAGAACAGAGAATGCCGGTTGCAGAGCTAGTTCGAACTTCACAGGGGACAGACCCTCGGGTACAGGAGGAAACAATTGTGGGCAAAATGGAGGTGCACGATTACAGGCAAACTCCTCAGCTGATGGTTTGGACGGGGTGAGGGGTACTCCACCTCTTGCTACAGGTAAAGGTAATGGCATGAACGAAGAAGGATTGAATCCATTGGAGATGTTTGGGAATAAGGATGAAGGACGTGACATTTCCACTAGAGAATGTTTGGTGAATGAATGTGGGATTTTAGTCCATGAAGTAGAGCAAAATGGATCTGAGAAGGGGCAGGCAGAGAGGAGGGTGGCAGGTGGAATAGGGGACATAGTGAGTGATGAGGATGAGGGGACACTCATGGACTGGGAGGAACTCTGTGAAGATTATGCAAAGTTGAAAGGGAAAGACATTTGTGCTTCTGAAGCTCCCATAAGGGAAGAGGTTGAAGAGAACAGGGACTTACTTGCCTTTGAAGCAGACAACCCTAAGATGGCAGGAGAGACAACAAGCTTGCTTGGTTTTCTGAATGACTTGCCTGAACCTGTGTTATTGCATGCAGTCAATACCATGTCACAGGGCACACTCAACCAGCAAACTTCAAACCAGAATTGGGATCCAAAATTAGGCACTTCTATAGGCAAGTGTTTGTTGAGTTAGCAGCTGATTGAAATTATTTCTATTGTGCTCTTTCTGTCATATAATCTATCACATGTCTGCACCTCAGTCTTCATGGTGTTGCATACATTGAGATACAGGCACTGTGTTTCCAAGATTTTGTCCCTTCTTTTGAACATTGCTGATAGTGCAGCCCAAGTTATGATTTCTGTGACAGGGTTGCTGATGTGCAGTTGTCAGAGAAGAGAGTCTTGGCCCCAGTAAGGATGTGGAGGTCATCATCCCTCTGAAGGACGCCCTTGAAAAACCTGGGACTGGTGCACACAAAGAAGATACAGATTCCGATTCAGAAAGTGAGGATGACAAGTATGTTATGGTGCTTTGCATGGGCCATATGCCAGGGTCACAGGCAGCTGGTTTTGTTTCTCCTACATCAGGGCTCCCACATCTGCCCAACCTTGAAAGGGCAGTCATGACCAACAACCCCCACATCCTCATGTTAGGTTCTCCAGGTTTGTTTCTTTCATTCTGTCTACCTTACTTTAATGGATGTAAACCACACCTGGTAGTTCTGCCTCAATCACCAGGTGTCCTGGTTTGACTTCATAAAGTTTAGATAGGTGTTTGCTGCAGATATGTTCTTCATCATACTATTCTAGGCTTTCTGACACAGTCTTCTCATTGTTGCTCTTGTCTCATCAGTTTATTTGTGGTTCTGAGCTTTGCAGGTTTTGATTTTCCAGAGTTCCATCAGAGGCTTTCAACAGTCTTCCCAGAGAGCACCAGGTGGGATCTGACTTCTTGCTGTTTCAAATAGAGGATTTCTGTCAATGTTCCAAGGGGAGATGTGTGTGCTAAGGTTGCAATTCTTGAACTTTCAATTCAAGTTACCTCTCTTGGTGTTTCTCAGGGAAGATTTTTGTTGCTGCGTTTGGGCTTTATATGTTTTGTAGAATAGAAGTGTAATTCATGAATTCAAACTCAGGTGATTTCACATACTAGCAGGATGTTTATCTGGGAGATGGAGGCAGGTATGTTTCTTATGTTTGTTGATGTTCACGTTGCAGAGCAGGTGTATTCATGGCACCTTTGTTCACCACCACACGAAATAGCAGCCAGTATGCTAAACTTGCTGAAGAGAAGGCTGGTCCACTCTTTTATGGTACCCACTGTATCACAAAGGGTGTGGTGGGCCTGGCCATTTCCTCTGAAGGTATTGCAGTAAAAATTCTACCATATCAGTGTTTCATGGTTTTCTTGCACATAGTGTCTTCTCTTCTACAATCAGTAATGGAGATTTCTGTGTTTGATCAGATTCCCAATGAAGAAGAGATGCAGTCTGTTTGCTGGCAAGCATGGCTTGGCCAAAAAAGTGTGGCTCCAACAATGTTTCTTAGAACTACTGGTGGATGTTTTCTTGGACTATGTCATGTTATGGCCTGATAAACAGCTGTTGCTGCATTAACAATTGAGCACTGGGTGTTTGGATGTGTAAGAAACAGAAGGGGCAGATGAGATACCTGTAGATGCATTTGCACAATTTGTGCGCATGTCTTTGGGGATGCCACGGATGCCTGGTTACACATTACTCAAGTATGATTTCTATGAGCTTTCTTTCTGAAGGATTGCTTTATCTACTCAGGGCAACAAATCCCATAGCTTTTACATTTGGATTCTGACTTGAAGGTTTGTCAGTTGTGCTAGAATCAATGTCTATTGCTCTGAGGACCTATTTTGTTTGAATGGTAGGGCGGATGTGAGTAAAAGCCTTTTTCTTCCAAGCAATGTGGTTCTTGATGAGGAGCAGTCACAGTCTGAAAGGAGAAATCCAACAAATATCACAAATATTTTGGATCAATTAAGCTCCCACCTCTTACGGACAAGTCATGTGCCAGAATTGAATGATGGTTTGTTGCAGAAGGTTACTCAAGGCATGAGGGTTGACATTAAGGAATCGTCAACAGGGCCTAAAGAACATATCAATGGGGTTGTGCCACCATCTGAAAAAGTCACAGGACATTGGACAGGGGTGCCAATTAACACTGACCAATCACAGCAGAAGGGGTGGCCAGAAGAGTTACGTGTGCCCTCATCTTTGAAGAATCTTACTGACACACTTGTTGAAAACAAGGAATTAGAGAGGTCTTCTGAACATACTGGTGGGAGGAGGGCTCTGAGGAGTAGAAAGGTCCCTTTTGTAAGTGAGGAGTTGGCAAATCCAGAAAGGATGCCACTTGCATTGTTTGATGCGGTCCTGTTTCCTGGGTGGTCCCTTCCTTTCCATATCTATGAGCCTTGCTATCGCTTCATGGTAAGTACGGCCTCTCATTTTGTCATGACTACTAGGACTAAGAAATTGAGAGGTTTCTTGGACAGAAAAGCAGCCTTACCTCCAAAGTGATGGTAATGTTGCTGAGTTGTGCATTGTATGCTGTTTTGTGGGCCACCATGAGCCTCTTGTGTCCTATTCACCATCATGGTTGAGATTTTCTGGCCTCCATAGACTACATTCCCCTTAATGTGCCACTTACTTTCCCATCCTGCTGAATTGTGGGCAGGTACGCCAGTGTGTGGAGCAAGGGAAGCCTTTTGGATTGTCGACTATGAGTGTAACATCATGGAATCCTCCTGATGTGGATAATGAAGATGTAATCGGTACTGTTGCGGTGCGCTTTAGACCTACTCTGCTTATTCTGTTGCAGAGACTGCACAACTAAAGGATTGTTCTTGTGTTGATTGATGTGTCTTGCTGGGGATCCAGACAGTTAGATTTAGATTTTTTATCAGTCATTGTCTTTGGATCTAGGATAAGAGGTGGACACAGAAGGATGAGGAAGCTTGTTTTGTTATTAGAGCTTTGCACAGAAGTAACAAAGATGCACTTCAGGGTCCACTGGCAATTGTAGGCTGGCTAGCACAGACTTCTGGTTAGAAGTTCTTTTCAAACATTGAATCCTAGTTTTCATATTCCTGGAATCACACAAGTGGTCAGACACTCTTGTATACCAAACACAGTTTGTTCAGCTTGGTTAGGATGTGGGTGTGTCAGAACTTGAAGGTGCACATGTTTGAGAGGGATTGCCGATCATTTATAATTGCTCATGGCATTCAGCGCTTCCGATTACTAGATGGAAGGTATGAGCTATTTTTGAAGCTTAATGTTTCTTCACACCTTAACCAATCTCCATGAGCACTACACTTGAATTTCTGTTTACATCATTAAGAACCACCTAAACTATAACTGCTGAGATTCATGTTGTTGGTTTGCAATGTTTTCTACTTGTGTTTGACATTGAGGCCCAAGGTAAGCAAGTGAAATTGAAAACTTTGTGAAGGCTCTTCCAACTTTGGGAATTTGGTGTCTTGTTACAGTTAACTTTGCCTTCAGGATGGACCTCTGTCACTTCCCATGCAAGTCAAGGATACTCTCTGGAAGGAACCATTGCTGTCATGCTCTGTAGCTGAAGAGATCACCAAATAGGCCCAGAATTGCCCCCGCTTATTGACATCTTGGAAAATTGATGTTTGAGCAGGATGTGGGTGCAACCAGGCTCCTTTGGTCTAAATATGGGAGAGGTACTTTTGTTTCCAGTTGTTATGATGCCCATCTTTCCCTCTGTGTTTTTCTTTGTGAAGGTCAGTTGCAAGGCCTTTTTCTGATTCAGGGCTGCTTATCAGAGCATTGTCTTTGAATTTCCTTGATTTTGAAGTGTCTTTTGTCCTAATTCATTCCCTGCAACATTTTCCAATTTTCACATACTGATCTTATGTGACAGGTGGAGTACTTTGATGATGAACCTTGTGCATCTGGAGTGGAAAGAGAGCTAGTCAAGGAGCTTGCTAAGCAGGCCATTGATATGTGCCATGTTTTGGTTCCTGAGGTAAGTCTCTCCCTGTAACATTATCTAAATGTTTTGTTACCCCAGTTTCACAGATTTGCAGCACTTCCCCTGGTTTGAGATTCTGTCACAACATAGCTGGTTCTGCAGTCTGATTTCTGCTTGAAAGGTTTATGAAACCTCCAGCAAAGTGCTTTCTGGACAAGGCTGAAGGTACCTAAAATGTCCAGGGCATGAATAGAAACAAAATACTTGGTTTCATGCTCTCTTGGTCATAGATGACACCAACCTGATGAGGGTTTGGTGGATTCAGGCTCAAGCAGTGCCAGGCCTCATCCGTTGTGTTGATGATCCAGTTCTTGCCTCTTTCACCATTGGGCATCTTCTGCAGATTCCTGTGAGTTTCATCTCTCTCCCATTTCCTACTTCCAACTAAATCATGGTCAAGTCTCTGGCAATAAGGCTTGAGCAAGTAGTCCATCCAAGGTCATTTACAACCTAGTATTGTCTGGTTTTGTTTTTCAGTCATCATGATCATGCATGCAGTACAGGCATGCCTAAGATCCCAAATGGCATCTTTGGGATAGGTGTGTTGTGATGTCTACTGTGTTTTACTTGGTTTGAAGTTGTGAGAACTGGTGCCTTGCTTCCATGTGGGTGTTCCTGCTTCTTGTCTTGACTGATTGGCAGTGATAATACACAATTAATGAGCTGGGAAGGACATTGTCTGGTGAGCAGAATCGGGTGAAGAGGCGGTGGTTGAAAATGGTGAATACAAAACAACGGCTCATGGAGCAGCTACAGTTCTTGGAGGTTCAGACTAGGTTGTGATACTAGTCCAAAAGAGGTTGTATATTTGTATTGAGTGATTCTGCTATTGTTATTAGATTTCTCCCAAAGACCCTTTGATATCAGGAGAGTCCTAACTGAAGCAAGGAGCAAGTTGAATTTCCAAGGGAGATCCTAGAGCATGAAAACAGTTATTTGCATGATGTAAATCCTGTGGGTGATAGACACTTTGCAGTGGCCATCTTTGTCCATGAAGTACTTCTCCAGAAATGATTTAATTGTCAAATTTTCAGCCCCATAGTATACTTATCTACATCCACCTTCAGGAACTGAGGAAGTCAGTGGTTACTCATTGCAGCAAGGCACTGCTATCTACCTATTAAGGTAGTCTGTTTGTTTTGTTTGTTTGTCACATTTAGATCTCCCAAAACTCCAGTACCTATTGCTGCAGTCTTGGTACTGTCACAAAGTCCTTGATGAGTAGGGTTGCACCAAGGTGGTTTCACAATGTTTGGACCAATGGTGCAGGAGTCATGGAATATTTAACAATTTTCTCATTGAAAACTCAATAAAATCTGAGACCAATTGGGGTGTGCTCTTGGGATTGCAGGAAAACCCTCAATGAGTAGGATTTTATGGAGGCGATTTTAAAACTTTTAGACCTAAGATGTTGGAGATATTGAATTTTGAGTAAATTTTGTCACTAGAAATTCAACTAAAGTTACATAGACTGGTTTTGGAAGGAGAAATTAGTTGGGTAACAAGTTCACACTTGGGGCAATGGTGAAGGCCACCCTAATTTGTGATGAAGTACTGTCTATACCCACCAACTGGAGCTGATGAGTTCAGTAGGTAGTCATGCTAGCTTGTCACTGCAGTTTGTGATGAAGGTGAGATGGTTGCCCACATTGTGGGTCTGGAGCCAATGAATTCAGTAGGTGGTCATGTGTTAGCTTGTCACTGCAGTTTGTGATGAAGGTGAAATGGTGGGACACTTTGTGGTTGACTCTTGTAAGGTTATGACTTACGACCAATGGTGTGTGACAATACCTCTAGACTCCATCACCAACTCAGCATCAACCATGATGTCATTTGTCTTTTTGTCAACCATGATGTCATTGCCTTTTTATACATTACGTTTTCACTCGTAGGCATGTTTATCTGAATCAGGGATGAATCACACATTTGAATCTTGAATTTTGACATTGTATTTGACCTCTGAAATTTTTTTTTATTTTTTTTTATTTTCAAAATGTGGAAATTTTCTTTCATTTTCAAATGAATAAATTTTAAAAATACATACCCATTTTTACCCCAATTTTCCCTGGCCTATTATAAAGGGGTAGCTGGTACCTAACCTGATGGAAAAATTTGAGTGTTAATATATTAATACTTGATGGGTAAATGAATTGAAAAAATATATAGACTCTTACCTAAGGATATATCAAAAAAAAATGTACTCAAATTGGTTATGACCACTGTTGTGTGGTTCTTTGAACCTCTGGTGTTTGTTTTTTAATAAATTTTAGAGATAAAATTATATACGCTTCCAGTTTTCTGAAAATTTTCGGAATTGCAGAAGTTCTGGTTCTGGATTTCTGAAAATTGACAGAATCACAGAAGCTCTGGTTCCAGTGTTTTGAAAAAAAATAATACAATCATCAGAAGAACATCCAGTTTTGGGTTTATTTTGAGAACTGCTGGTCAAGGATCTGAACTGGTTCTTTGATTTTCTGGGAGCCGTTGGTGAAGGGTCCCGTGTGTACTCGTCAACCCTACACACTAGTTCTTTATTTGAAAAAGGAGAGAACCGTCCAACACTGGTTTAATATGGAGGACAAAAAAAACACAGATTTCAAGTGGGATCTTTTTTGTAGGACTCAAAATGGAGGAAAAAAGAAGAAGAGACAAAACCCCACTTAAGAAATAGAAATGCTTCATTACAGGTGCATCAACCCAACATCCAGGTGAAGTGGTGAAACCCTGCAAAACTTTATTAATAAACACACAGTAGATTTGGAAAATGTACAATGGAATAAGAAAAAGGAATAGGGAGAAGTTCCAGGATGTGAAGTTAGTTCAAGTAAAGTAGGTTTTTTTTCCTTTCTTGGCTCTGTCTCTCTGAGGGAGGAGGGACTACCCAATAATGTACCTAGTTTTCATCTTGGTCCCACATTTTCAGGAATGTCCACCACGTGTTATAACTTTTGAGACTTCATGTAAACATTTCCTTGAACTTGCGCCATAAGGGACAAGATAATGTGATTGTTTCTCAATAGGTAGTGTGTAGTTGCAAACTAGATTACCAAAAGTTTGATAAGAGGAGGAAGCTTCTAAAGTGCAAAAAGCAATTTACAAAAACCATAGAGGGCCCCATATACTTGCTTTTATGGATTAGCTTGTACTTTACATCAAATAAGGTCTTGACAACCAAGCCTTCCACAATTGCAGCCATTTAGACAACAAGCTCTACATTCAGGGTTCCTACACTCTAGAGTTCTCAAGTATGGAAAGTGTTGTTTAGGCTATTAGGGCCTTACCTTATTACACTTTAAGTTCAAATTCAAGCATATACACTTATGTTTGAAATTATAAATATGATGTTAGTGATGGTCATGTTACACCCACCCATTTTAAGCATGTACAATTAATAAGCAAGCAAGTCAATCTTTTTCTTTAACGTATGATGTGTTGAGGATGGGCATGTTTCCATTAGTAATTGAAAGCTTGTCTCAATCCAAATAATTGATTGAAATTTCCCTTCTACCTCTTAAAATCATGTAATGCTTTTTGAATCAATGCTTTTTTCTCATTTGTAATGTTAAGTAAATTGTGAGCATCCCAAGAGGGATTAGCATTAAATGGCCATACGTTTCTACAACCTGTCATAAAACTAGAAAGCTGTTACAGAAAATGCATCCACTTAAAATCCAAGTGAAAATGTGGTGAATTTTTTTCCCAAAAAAAATTACTTGTGACATTTGGCAATTTTTTTCCCCCAAAAGTGGAATATGTGACATTTATTTTATTGACATTTTTCCAAAATTTTGCACAGAAAAGTATGGGTGATCTTGATTCTTGAGAAGTAAACCTTTTCCCTTCTTTTTTTTCCCCTTATATTCCTAAGAAAAGAAAAAGGAACATAATGTGTAAAGTAGCCCAAGCTGCCTTCAAGACAATGAAAATTATAATATAAAATCAAATTAACAAAAATACAAAACCACACACATGCTCAACCACAAACTTAGCCATAAGATAAGTCCATTGGAGAGACTATGGAATAATGCACTTAGCAGCCATAAGATAAGTCTATTGGAGAGACTATGGGAATAATGTAGTTTTCATTTGATCCCACATTTTCAGGCTTGGTCATCAGGTGTTACTCTGAGGAGTGTGAGTTTCATTTTGGGGGATTGTGGTGGAACATGTCCTCTTTTAACTGTTGCTGGTATGAAGTTTGAACCTGCCAAAAGGGGCAGGAATTTCATGGAAACATTTCCTATTTTTACTGTTTCTGGTTTGAACTTGCCATAATGAGGTAGATCAATCACATTTGTGCACAAGGTAAGTAAGTGAGATCGTGCAAGTTTACCCGACATACCTGATTGATTGTATGGGACCACCCAGGTGCATCGAGCTTTATTGGTTATGAGACACAAAAAGAGCATGAGTTATGAGGTTCAACCAACCAACCAGTGAGTGACCAGGAATGTGCAAAAATGTGTTAGAGAGGTACAAAAATGTCAGAAGGCAACAAAACTATACGACATAACTTTGGAGCTCTTGTCAAATGGTGTGTTGCCACGTTAATGAGAGACGCTCTCTACAATCAGTTATGGGAACAAAAGCTACCACAAGGGGCGAAAAAAAAGATGACACCATAATGGGGCAAGAGCCATTTGGTCCACTTATTAGTACAAGAACAAAAGTTACACCTAATTTTACATCTAATAACAAAAGTTACACCTAATTTTACACCTGATAACAAAAGTTAAACCCTAATTTTGCACCTAATAACAAAAGTTATTACCTAATTTTTCATCATGCAGGTAAACCATGGTTTCACTTTAAGAAAATATAAAAATAATTAAAGAAATTATGTATCGTACAAGAGAAGAGACAAGAAGAGCACACCATCAGAGCCTGCAAAACAATGTGTGGAGGTTTGACATCTGGCGTATTCTGATTGGCAAGTACGAGACTCGATGAGTTCACCACGGAACCTTGACCAATCACAACTGTCCGATTTCTGACAGATGGCGCACATCGGACAGCAGGATCACTCGCCGCCAGAAGAGTCCAATGGACGAAACTTGTGGCTTGCACCAAGTTTGGACCCGCCCCTGCCCAATTTTTGGACAGGTGGCGGTCGCGCAAGCCGCATCCAGAAGTCACCAATCAGGAGAGTGTGAGGAGCGGCCAGACAAGATTAGTAAATGAATTAGCGAATAATGAAGTATTTAGTGAGTAATTGCACAAGAAGAAGGAGCGACTTGTGGATGACTAATAACTAGGATTAGTAATTATGTATGATTGGTAAGTAGTGTTTTTTAAACGATTTTGTGATGCAGGCAAGGTGGCGATCGTCCAAAAGATAATTTAGCCAAATCTGGCTATACATGAGATATAATAAAAGTTTTTAAAAAATACAGAATCCTTCTATATTCTTGTACCATGAAAAATCCTTTGTATAGGTTGATATCAGATTTTTCAGGTTGAAAATTGGCGTAAATTTGTCTATTAAAAAACATTGTTTGTAAGGTGTGAAACAAAGCGTATTTTTGTCCCGAAACCAAGCAGTTCATGGTTGTGAGCAGCGTTTTTCTGTCGGTGCAAAATTTCGCCAAATACGAAAAATAGAATTAAAAAGGGAATATGTTGCCACAATATTTCTTTTAGTGAAAAACAAATCGCCAATTTTCATCCCCCAAAATGGAAAAAAATTCATCACATCTGGACTCTAATTTTAGTTTCATAGCATTTTTTTTAACTAGCTTTTAAAATATTTACACAGGAACCAAAAACATGTCCTTCTTGGAATACTAGCCAGTGGCGCAACATCAGAATT
>Ga0116228_10005941_pt1 | contig 10899 bp, 12 predicted proteins | sample S1TSphfallax_2_FD_89694 | JGI IMG/M metagenome (GOLD analysis project Ga0116228, IMG submission 89694) | Host-associated microbial communities from peat moss isolated from Minnesota, USA - S1T2_Fc - Sphagnum fallax MG | ecosystem: Host-associated > Plants > Peat moss > Unclassified | place... | reverse complement strand
TGTGAACTGGTGATGAGTTCTTGAGACTTGGATTGAGATGTGAACTGGTGATGAGTTCTTGAGACTTGGATTGAGATGTGAACTGGTGATGAGTTCTTGAGACTTGGATTGAGATGTGAACTGTTGATGAGTTTCATTATCACCCATCACTCACTTACCCGAAACATTTGGTACGTTTGGAAAATGTGACAGAACATTTTTGCCTTTGGAATCAGGAGCATAAAGAGTGAGGGTGGGGGGGGGAGTGATGGGAGCTGAAGCTTGAGGTGGTGCAATTGGAGCTTCCTTCCTTTGAAAGGGATCAGATATGCCTAGCTTCCTAAGTTACCCAATCAAGGACTTGGTTGGGTGGGGCCTGGCACCTTGTGTGTGGGGTTCAAAGTGTGTTATAATTTCCACTAGCTGCTGTGCAGAGTGGGGCCAAAGGAAGGGCGTTGTCAGCCTGGGATGGAGTACGGAAAATGGGACCCGCATCAGATCTGACTACAAAGAAACATCAATACTAGACAGACTCAGCTTGGACAGATGATTGCAAGAATCACCAAGCCCAGTTCTGAATCTATAAAAATCACATTAGGAGTCCAGAAATAGGACCTCCACTGAAGGTTTAGATAGATATGAGCCCATATCACACAACTGGGATGTTAATTGTATCCACAGTCTTTAAGGAAAAAAAAACTTGCAGTGGTGGGTGTAGAATTTAGCCAATGGATACTGCACTAGCTCCTCAGAAAAAGATTGGGTGGAGCTGAGCTGATGAGATTGATGTCTTGGGTATGATGGAGATCGAGAGAGAGATACCTACTTCCCAGCAACAAAATGGGTGAACAGAAAGAAAGAGAGAGAGAGAGAGGCAAGAGACCCCACCAGCCAGCCACCCTTCAAAAAACAAAGTTGAGGTATGGGAAGATCCTTTTTAAGAAAAGTAGGTGGGGGTGTACAAGGAGCTTGTTTTGCTGATGTCTTTCTACCTAACCTAGGAAACTGAAACAAAACTAATGAAATTGATGAGTTTTGTTTTTTGGGTTATGTAGTAGCTATAAGCGTTCAACAGAACGGCAGCTGCTGCATGCGGCAACGGATGATGGGGTATTTTTTGTTTGTTTGAAGTGTGTGTGTGTGTGAGAGAGAGAGAGAGAGAGAGAAAAGAGAGATCTGAGGAGCAGAAAATGATCATGCGTTAGTAGCTAGGTAGCAGTAGTAAAGAGTAAAGTCGATACGCGCCTGCACGCACGCGATACCTAGGAGCTGTCAAACGCGCCCCCACAAACAGACTTCCGCCATGCCTGCCATGATGCGTGTAGCCTACATACACACAAGAATGAAGTCACAGTCAGCACTGACTGACGCACGATGCTACAAGCGACGACGCGGAGAGCGAGCGCCCCCTGTTTCAACCCCAAATCCCCGCTCTCTTCACGTGCCGTTGCCGCTTCTCACTGGCCGTTACCACACAGCGTGCCGCACAATAAGGGGCACAGCCACTTCGTACACTTCATACGTGTGGTGAACTCCAGAGCTGCTGAGTACAACTCACGCACTCTTTACCCCCCTTCCCCTCTCTCTCTCTCCTTCTCTCTCTATGTAAAGTACCGTTTCTTAAAACACCACCAAAATCACCCATTGCCCCCAAAAGCAAGGAAAGCACTCTAACTGAGTCCTAGCTACTCCTCCCCCTCTCCATCCCCCAAACCAGTTGCCCTACTACTACTACTCACCAGTAAAGCACAAACAAAGCAAAAAAAACATTGGCTGACTGACTGACTGACTGACTGATTGACCTCCCTCCCTCCCTCCCTCCCTCATGGCATGGCCAACAACAAGAAAACAAGTCCATAATAGGCCACTCAATCAAATCCACCATCCACAACACAGAAAAACACTGAGTACTGAGAGAGCAAAGTCCCTAGTATAATAATCTTATTTTTATTTTTAAAGTTAGGTATATATGTACAGTGCACAAAAGACATACATATGACTAGTTGTTGTTTCCTTTAGTGACAAGCAAGAAGGAAATCAGCTCACCAGCCTTGTTGGAAGGTAGAGGTTCTATTTGCCAGCTTTGACAATCTCAACTAGGCTACTACTTCATTGGGTATTAGTAGTAATGTAAGCTTCTCTCTCCTTGGAGTGAAATGAGCATGAAATTTGGGGGGGGGGGTAGGGAAGTTGCATGAGTGTCCATCCACATCTATAGGAAGACCCAATTTTATTTTATTTTATTTTTTATATATCTCTGATGGGATAGATATATATATATAAATAGGTACAAAGCAGGGGGAAAGTAAAGAAAGGCATTGCAAAACCCACTTGCTAGCTTTATAGCTGCTGCACCTTAAACTTGCTTTCCACAGTGCTGCATCATCATCATCTCATCAACACACACTAACTCACACACACGCACAAAATATGACACTGCATCAAAACACATGCTCTAAAACACAGGGGAGGAATGAAATCACTTTAGATTCATAGATGCACTGGTATACTTACAGTATAATAAAACTGTTTGTCTAGGCTATATAGCCTGAGGCACAAGTGTAGTAGAAGAAGTAAAGGCCAAAGGGAGGGGGGGGGGGTGTGTGGGTGGTGATGTTAGGGTCGAAGCTGGCGTGGGGCTCCATGGGGTCCAATCGAGTCCATAGAATTAGGCGATTAAAAAGGGCGGTGGGAGGACTGACTGGGGCTCTCTGGGGCTGGTGACTGCCTGATCCGTAGGAGCATCGTGGGATGCTGCTGCTGCTGCTTTCTTTGGCTGCGTGTGTTTGGTTGTTTTGGTTTTTGTTTGGGTTTGTTTTTTGTTTGGGGGTTTTTTTTGGGTTTGTTTTGGTTTTGGGTTTCGGTTTGGTGTGGTGGGGGGCTGCTGGTGGTAGTGCTGGCGGATGAAGAGGGATTGATTACTGACCGAGCGAGTTCCGGGGCAGGGAAACGGGGGGAAGACCGGAGAGAGGGGGGGGGCCTCTGTTTTGACTGCGCACGACGCTGTCGTTGCTGCTGCTACTGCCTGTGGCTCCTGCTGCAAGTAACAGCAAGGGAAAGGGGCGTCGTCGTGGACCACGCGGCAACTGAGCTGCTGCTGTTGCTACGGTCTCGGTCTCACCCCTCCCCTTACCCCGCTTTCCCTTCGCCCAACCCGTCCCCCTCCTCTCCCGCACCTTTCCCAAGCCTACTGATACTACTACTACCCTTACCCCCCTGCTGCTGCTGCCGCTGCTTTACAGCCATGCCGCCTTCTTATCAACAACATTCATGCTGTTGCTTGCCGGCGTTTTGTCGTTGTCGTCTCCTCTTCTTCTTTGCTCCTCCTACCAAAGTGTTCCTCGTCACCAGGGTTTGGAGTTTGCGAGTGCTGTCAGAAAAGCTTTTGATTTTTTGGCCAGAGCAGGGAGAACATGTTTCTGTGAAGACGCAAGGAGAACGGGCGTCTGTGAAGAAGAAGAAAGAGGCAGAAGAAAGATGTGTTCAAGTGAAAGGTTTTTTTAATGGTGATGTGGAGAGAGATCTGCGGATCCTTGTGAACGCAGTTTGGTTTCTGTGTCTTCTTTCTTGTTTGGCCGTTGAGGAGGAGGAGGAGGAGGAGTCTTGCAGGGTTTGTTGCGTGTGTCGGATTAGCAAGAGTAGCATCCCAGAGAGCTACTCTGTGAAGATCGAGTGGGGGAAAACTGGGGTGTCGTGAACACTATCGGTTCTCCCCTGTTTGTTTCTTTGGTGCCTTGGTTTGGGAGGATAGTATTTCTGCTGAAGCTTCGGTTGATACTTGCGGCTGGAGAGTAAGAGCCTCGGCCGTTTCGGAACTGGACCCTGAGAGTCGCAGGCGGCTCCCGAGAAAAAAAAGTCCGAGAATAGACGAGGATCGAGCACAAGTTGGTCCTGCCACATCGATCGTGAACGACGATGTGAGGAAGAAGAGATTTCAAAGGGAAGCAGAGGATCTGATGCTCTCGGTCAGCTGAATCGATCGGCGGAAACCGATCCGTTGAAACCCTCTTGTGCAGCAGGCACCTTTGTCTTCGCAAAGTTGATCGGACTTTACCCTCTCTTGTTCTCTCGTGCAGCATCGGAGGTCGTAGGCTAACGACGGAGTTGCAACGAAAGAAAATCTCTCGGCGAACGAGAAGTCGGGCGCGGGATGCTGGCAGGCAAGTAGATATGTTCTCGCACACAGCGATCTTGACAGCGTCTTAACAACTTGCTCATAGGATGCAGCAGCGTTGTAGTTCCCGGGAGGTTTCCTGTACAGAGATTTCTTTGTAGATCGATTCCCTTGTGTTGAGGTGATCCGCTTTATTGACTGATGTCTGTTTCGTACTTGGTTCTTCGGCCAAGAGCTTGGTTCTCCGAGACCCTTCTGTCCGATGCTTCCGCTTGGTTTATCTCTTTCACTCTAGCAGCATAGCAAAGTCGAACTTTCTTGGTACTGTCTGTGGCATTGAACTCTTTAGCAGAGTACAGACAATGTCCATAGCTGCTCGGGAATGACATGTAGAATGTCTCTTTGGTGTGGCCTGGAACATAAGCTTGTAAGACTTCCGTTGAATGACTGATTGTTGTTTGCTATTGATGATCTCACATATTGTATTATGATATGCTCTCACTTTGATAGTGTGTCCTGCTTCTTCTGCTTGTCAGTTTGTTTGGTGTAATCCAAGGCTGTATTGTATCTTTGTAGTGAGATCGCAAATATCATTCTCATAGATGGGTCGTGCACTATGCTCTTATCTCATGCTGACAGGAGATTTTCAGGCCTTTTGTGCATGTCCACATTCTCTGATAACAGGCTCAGGCCTGACACAAGAAGGGCATCTTTTTGGACTAAACATTTTCATTGCAAAGTGTGTTGATCAATTGATAGTCATGTGTCTTGCTTGTTGTCTACACATTGCCATTGAAGGCACTGCAAAGAATAATGTCAAATAGTAGACTCTTGGTGATCCTTCAAGGGCCTGCATGTTAGTTTCATGGATTCATGGCTTGCTGAGCTGCAGTGTTTTGTATCTCAATTCTTGGTTAACAGTAAGCTGTGACGACATGATATCTGTGCTGCACTGGATTAAGTACCTGGTGTGATGCCCTGTGACTTTAGCAGTACTAACATGAAGACTGTCCTTCTGCAGATTTGTAGTGTTGATATCTGTGTTGGAGGAGGGGAATTGATAGGCTTGGATGGCATCCAATGATTCTTCACCAGTCCAGTCACCAGAAAATCAGAAAGGGGTTGTAAGACGGAAGAAGAGTCCCTTGCAGCTTGGACTCCTGGAGAAGACCTATGCTGGTATGAAGCATAGTTTCATGCATCACCTACCATATATGAGGATGCCCAACATGGTATCTGTTTATATGAGATGTTAGACGCGGATACTGTAGAATTTAGTCCATGGTTGTTTGCACTGCAACAGCATGCTGCATGTTGCATTTTTGGATTGAAAATAAGTGGGGAAGGAAATTTGTGTGGGTGAACTATAATGTTATGTATATGATGGATAAATAAGAGCATTCAAGGAAACCCAGGTGTTTGCTATGGTTCAGGCTTGGTGTGTTGTAGCAATCACTGGAGGGAAACTCTCTACCTATTTTTTTTCTAATGTTTCCATACTGCATATCTGTGCAGAGGACAAGTATCCATCAGATGCAGTGCGGGCAGAGCTTAGCAAGAAAATTGGACTATCTGAGAAGCAGCTGCGAGTTTGGTTCACACACAGGAGGCACAAGGACAGGCGTGATGGGATAGATGATGACAAACTGACCCTTCATGGAAATCGCATCAAGGCTGACACAGACAGTGATGAACTCCCATCGACAAAGAGAGGGGAGATTGATCTAAACAGCAGAGAAGATGATAGATCAGAGGATGGCTACCCAGCTGCTGTCCTTGCTGAAGAGCAAGATGATGATGTGTTGATTGTCAAGAAGATGAATGGCGTGAATGTTGATGATAGTAGTTATGAAGAGATTGAGAAGCCAAAGGCTACCACAAAGAGGAAAAGTGCATCGAGTTTGAAGGAATCCAAAAAGCCACCACGCAACCCAAGCAGTCCAAAGTCAAAATCTATTTCCAAGCCAGAATCCTTTGAGTTGGCTGCTATTAGAGCTGTAGAGTCACAGCTTAATGGACCATTGAGAGAAGATGGGCCTCCCTTGGGTTTCGAGTTTGATTCTCCACCACCTGGTGCATTTGAAGAGCTCACGAGTGCAGAAGGTAATTAGTCTTTAGAAGTATACTTATTTTTTAATGTTTGGCTTGCCCTCATTTGTTCCTTATGCAACGTGTTTCTGCAATGGGCAAAGCTAGCATGTTTTGGAGGATTTACCATTGGCAATGCTCAATTGGACAGGTGGCAGGAGTGGTCCACTGAGGTACCACCTCAAAATCCGCCTAATGGTTAGGTGGATCTAAGGTTATGATGAACTTTTAAGCAATTCTTCTCACTATGCTCTGTGCATTTTGGTGGATTTGTGCAGTACCTTATGTGGCAAATGTCAGGAATGACAATGGATATCAGAGCTTGAGTGGGAGAGCTGCACTGGAGGGAAAGTGGGGCAAGGATTCTGTGTTACTGGAAAAGAAAAAAAGGAAAGTAGGTGATCTCTACAGTGCTCGTTTGCCAGCTGGACAGTCTGTTTACAGAGGTATTATTTGACTCTCATTATGCTCTTGCAGTTGCAGAAATTTCTTGTTTACAGCTCTACTGGCTGCAGAGCTGAGTGTTGGAAGCATGGTTTAGTTGTTGATGAATTCTTTGCATTTCCTATTCTGGATGTAGTGGCAGGGCATGTAGTCTGTCTACATTCCATGCCTTGCCTTATCTTTACTATGGTAAACCATGGCCAGTTTTAGGAAGTTCAGGTCAGACTAGTTATCACAGTCAGATTGATACAAGAAGGCATGTAGGTATCTCTAGGAGGGTGGATGGGTTAGGGAATATTAATGCTGTTACTCAGGGTACAGTGTAACACCTATCAATAGGTGTTATATCCACAAATTTTTCTGAACCATATGGACAAATAGAAAAATCTATTGTATGCATGATGCTGTTTGGAAACTTGAAGGTGAAATGTGAAAAGACATATGACTTGATTTTGCTCTTCAATTCTTTTTGCAGGGGGCTTTCAAGTATGATATATCACATAACTAAGTAGAACTGAAATCTTTTCAGACGATTGACTGTGGCTGATGTAATATTGGAACTGGTGAGAGCTCAAATGTTCTTTGATTTTGTTAAAGTTGTTCTACTGCATCTTGAGAGATGGTTCAGTTGTTCAAGAATCTTTTGGTCCAGTGGCAGAAGGATTTGCTGACTATAGACATTTGAAACATGCCTTGTTGAGGTTCACTGCGCTCACTATCATTTGATAGTCTTGCTTGCTCACAAGTTCTCAACTGCCATGACACTTGCCTTGATTGATGCAGGAAGTAAGCCAAATATTTGTAGGTGTGCGTACTAGTTTGGAGATTGGACCAGATCAAGATTGTTGATAATGCCAATAGACAAGTTGGACTCTCTGTCCCACACGCACTCACAACAGGAGGTTTTCTCAGTTTTTATTTGTTTGCTGAGGATAATCTTCCATACTGTGTCATCACAGAGTGAAATGTAAATTTTTGCTGCTCATTGATCAGAAAGAGAAATGAATCAATAAAGGCAAATGAGGTCCATGATTCTCTGGTTGGTGCATTGTTTTCCCATCTCATGTCAAGGTGTGAAACTATGGGAGTGCTTTTGTTTACACTGTTGTGGGTTTATATCTTGAATTTCTGGTTTTGAAGTGGTTGGAGCAGAGTGGCTTCTCCTTATCTGGAATGTGCAAGGCTTGGGTCTAGAATGCCTGGCTTGTTGAGTTTATTTTCCACACCATCTTCTGAAATTGTGCCATTTGCACATCAATTTAGGTTAGGCAAGCATATGTTGAAGTGGCATGATATACGGAAAATAAATTGCTGCAGAATCTTGAGACAGAAAAGTAGCAGTTTCCCTGATCAAAACTCCAGAGGGTGTCAATGAATTGGTTGTTGATCTAAATGGTGTGCACACAAAGGGATCTGCAGTCAGATACTGTTGTGCTAAAACTCCTCAGGGATCCCCACTGAAATTGCCGTTTTTAATTCTTACATTACAAGTTTGACTTGGCACAAGCATCTTTTGTTTGTCACAGGAGTCCAACTTTCTCTGCCACGATATTGTCCATTGCTAGTAATAGATGTAGACTCAGGTGCAAGGCCTCGCCATGAGGGAGTAGCCTCCAGGATAGGAAGATCTTAGCATATTGTTGGCATTTGTTCTGTTCATTAGAAAGGATACGGAGATCAAATTCTCCTGGCTACTTAAATCAACCTGGTAAAACTGATTAGAACTGCCTGCCTGCAGTAGACTTGGCTTGTGCTTGCATACTTGCAGTTCTGCAGATTTCTGATTGCAACCACTCTGACAATGGTTGCTACAGATGTTTCTGTGGAACACAGTCTCCACCATGCCGGTATGTTGTGTATATTGTGGTCAGATATGCATGTACAAACCCTTCTGGAAGTGGTATTTTAAGAAGCAGGGGAAGACTTTTGGGGTTGTCACTTCTGGGCTTAGAAGTTTTTGTTCAGTTCACAAGAGGAGGCAGCACTGGCAATTCTGTCTGTTGTATTTTGATACAGTGATTACAATAAAGTTGTATAAATGAGTGGGTATCCAGTAGTGAATGTGTGCAGTTTTTGCTTCTCTTCTACTATTGCAGAAGCAAATAATGCAAATTACAGTGAGTAGAGGGATTCTACAAAATGTCAAAATTCTTGAGAAAAATCTGCTGTATCAATAATCAACGAGCTGGTAAATGTCCATATTGACAACTACTGGAAAGGGATCATTCCCACTGCTTTCAGGGCTGGAACAGACAGGAACTTTCTAGAGTTCTTTGGTTGGGTGTCCAAATTTCATGTGCCAAACAGACAGGAATTGCAGAAGTTTGGTGAACCACATGGTTGGTGGTGCACTTGATATGCCAACAAACCTTGGGCACTTTTGTCACTCTCTGAGCTCAGTCTTTGCAACAATTTCACTGAATGAGAGGGAGTTCCAGCTTTCAAGTGAAGTGGTGGTACAGATCCTATGCAAACAAAAAACCTCATGTATCCAGTGATTGGTGCTTCTCTACTGGTTGCTGTTGCTACTAAACTATGAGCTTCAAACTAGATCAGGTACGGTTCTGAAAGGACTCTGAAGCTCAGAGGCAGTATTAGTAAAAACTAATACAAAATCTCTTCACAAGAATCTAGTTTACAGTGTTGAATGCACATGCTGAATGTGTTTCAGTTTTGGGTTAAATGTGTTTTCAGTTTTGGGTTGGGCACCTTGTTTGGCAACTTTCAGTCCTGATCCTGCTGAAGCCATGAATGTTGGGTTCCTTTTTTTCTCTTCTCTGGGCAATGAGGCCCAATACTATAGATTGGGTTGCTTGATTAGCCAGGCCAGAGTGAACCCAGCACCCACCAGCAATAGAAAAACTTATCCTAGTGTTTTTCCTGGCACACACATGCCACAACTTAGAAAAGTTGTGTATGAAAAATACAATCTTAATAGGAAGCACCTCACTAGGTTGGGTGGCCATTGCCAACCCAAGACTCTCACGACTTTAACCATATGGAACCCACCTTACACCGAGGATAGCAGTGCCTACTGGATAAGGGAGAAGCTCTGTCACCTCAAGCTTTGGCTTCACTGGTGAACCAGCACGTACACCGGTACTATAGTAAAAACTAAAAACCTCAACATGCTTTTAAATTGCTTCTAACCATTATAAATATATCCTACTAAAATCAGGGTCTCTGAGTCCAAATCTAACATTTCCTGGGTTTAATATGGCCTTACTAAGAAGGTGAAGTTACCCGTGTAGGTGTTGGTTGACCCTGGCCAGCTTTGGCCTTTAAAGGTCACAGGTTCAAAAGGAAGAGGTTCTTAGTCACCTCAGCATTGGCTAGAGTCAAGGGTTGGAAAGGAAGAGACTTCCCCCTTCCTCCACATTAGCTCAAGTCAAAGTTTCCTCTTGCTGAACACTACACAAACTTCCATGCCAGCTTGGGTTTACTGCGGAAGCTCCAATAATCTATTGCTGATGCAACTCCTATTTCTGTAACTAGGGACAACAGCTCCAGTGTGTGGAGTCTGACTGGAGGCTATAATAACAAGTCAATACGAACTGTATTAACCATTAACTCCAATGCAAAAGTTGTTTCTCACTTCATTACAGTAGACCATTTCCAGTATACAAAGACTACAATCAAGTATACTTCCACCAAAAACTACCGCAATTTCCATTGCTCACATACAAGAAAATAAGGGAGACAAATCTACCAACTGAGGGTTACTGAAGTTGCACTTCACCTAGACAGCTGTAGATTGTTACCACCAGACTTAACAAGTAAAAAATACACCTTAATAATTTCTTAATGATAATGCAAAAATCTTAGGAAAAACTATACTTAATGTTGGGCATCCAAGTGTAGAACATGTTAGGAGACCATGGTACTAAGCACATTCCTGGCCCACCTTGTGAGAAAATAGGATAAAACACAACAGGCTAAGGATAAGCATTGGCAACACTTGTTTACCTTGTTGTATTTACAGGGTGAGTATGAATTGAGGTTTCAAAACTAGTCCCTAAAGAAAAGTTTCTAACACATACTTGAAACTTTATTGAGAAGTGGAGTGGTCATGTAAACTTATCAAACTTTACTGCCACAGAACACATCATTGAGGAGGGATTTGAAAAGGGAAGGACAAAGATCTGTACTGGAAACTGCACAATGAGAGGCTGATGTCCCACTTCTACTACTAAAAGGCAGCCCATCAAAATCAAAGCTCAATTATCAATAGCATGTAGCACATTAGTATTCAGATGGGAGGTGGATATGTAAAG
>Ga0116228_10005939_pt1 | contig 10901 bp, 9 predicted proteins | sample S1TSphfallax_2_FD_89694 | JGI IMG/M metagenome (GOLD analysis project Ga0116228, IMG submission 89694) | Host-associated microbial communities from peat moss isolated from Minnesota, USA - S1T2_Fc - Sphagnum fallax MG | ecosystem: Host-associated > Plants > Peat moss > Unclassified | place: USA... | reverse complement strand
TTATTATTATTATTATTATTATTATTATTATTATTATTATTAAATTATTAAATTATTAAATTATTTTTCAGTTTTGTGGTTTTGAAAGTTTGGTGATTTTTTTTCAAAAAATCAATCTTGACAAATTTACAGGAAGAAAGAAACGAAAATTTTCAATTTTTTTTCGTTTTTTTAATGTCACCAAGTGCCAGAAATTCAGCAAAAAAATAATTCACTGCTACTAGGTGTTTAACTGCCTCATACCAGCCAAAACTCAGTCTTGGACCCAATCCCAGGCCTAGACTGGTATGAAAGTTTTAGAAAGAATCCAATACTAGAATCAGGCTGATTTGGAAATTTTTCGAAGTACCCAATACTGGGACCAGATTCATATGTTCAAAAGTTGATACCAGACCAACACTGGTTGAGATGTGCATAGACTATAATATCCTTGCAATGACATGAGAGCTCACAACAGTCAGTCTTCGGGTATCTGTATATCACACATGAAACTCAGACAAAAAATACACTCAAAAGACGGGTTTGAGTTTGTGATATCTTGCAATCACTTCACCTTGCAACCACTTCACCATATTGGAAAGTTCAACAGCCTCAGAACAAGGTTTGGATTCAACTCTGGAAGAGCTTAAAATTTTGGGGAATCTGCAAAAGGATTGGATTGTGAATCTCCCAGCTGCAAACCGGTCTCTTGCAGCCTCTGCTACAGAAGGGAGTGTGTCTTTGAAAAGGTCAAAACATTGTCGAATTCCAGGCCCACTTCAACTTGAAGATTTTCAAAGGAGGAAGAATGCTATGGGTTTCAATGTTGAGTCCTACTTTCCCTTTCCAATTGCACATCACAGAATGTACTGCAAATGTGCACCATTGGTTTGCAAAAGCAAAAAACACCAAACTGTTTCAAAAGCAGGAGCGGAGAAAGTGTTGAAGGTTTTGGAAGATCTCCTGAGATCACAAGCACTTTCTATAATTGCTTTACCAAATGCCTTTTCTTCTAATATGTAAAACACAGACAAGAACATACTTATCTATAAGCTTTAACCATCATTGAGAAATCATCAATAGTACAGTACATCTCAGCAACACAAGTGCATCATTACAACCTCTCCAATATTTTTCAGAATGCTCCTCGCTAATCCTATTGAACTCCATCCCAAAGAAACAAGCTTGAAAAATTGGGACTGAAATTCTCCCAGTTTCACATCTGTTTTGATGGGATTAATCTTGTTTCCATTGGGATTTGTTTCAGGCTGCTAGAGCAGCATATCTAATCCTAGTTGGTTCCTTGTTCCCCAGTCTCTTTCTTCGATCTGCTTCATATTCTGAATATGAGCCTTCAAACCAAGTAACCTGCTTCCAAAACAAATTTCATCAAAATGTGATAATCAAAACAGACAATTCCGCTTGAACACAACTCACACTCTCTCAGATGGTGTGTTTGAAGTATAATAATAAATTTCCTTAAGTCACACACACACCTGTGAATCGCCTTCAAATGCCAAAATGTGAGTGGCAATTCGATCCAAAAACCATCGGTCATGGGATATAATTACCGCACAACCTGTCATGCATTATAAAGAAAACAACACAAGACATGGGGTTAATTTTCCCAGCAATTCCTAGCAATGGGTTAGGGGTTAAACATCCAACTTTGAACCAGCAAATTGAATTTCTGTCACAAGAAAACAGCAGTAACTGAAAAAATTAACTCACCCACAATGCTGGCTAGCTCAAGAACAAGACAGAGAAGGAGAAGACCCTCAAAAAATATCCAAAGAAGAAACCCGAAGAGGAACACAAAAATAGAAAGAGAAAGAAATGAGGGAAAAAGTTAAGAAATAGGGGAAAACCTGTAAAAGCTGAGGAAGAAAACAGAGAGAAAATGGAGAGAGAGAGAATGGTGGCAGGAGCATTTGTTTCTTACCTGCAAAATCCTGAATGGCATCCTCCAGGGCACGTAGTGTGTCAACATCAAGGTCATTTGTTGGTTCATCCAGTAGTAGCAAGTTGCCACCTTTCTTCATTACTTTTGCTAATTGTAACCTGCATTAGATCATGGAACTCAATGTCAAAGTTCAACATTTGGTTTTTTTTCTTTGGGGATTGAAACACAAATACCATCTTGTTATTTTCTTCATCACCCAACAATTAGCTCCAGCAGAAAACAATATAGAAACTGAATTGTAAAACAAAGCACTCACCGATTGCGTTCTCCACCCGAGAGCATGCTAACTTTCTTTTGTTGATCTGGACCCTTGAAATTAAACCAAGAGCAATATGCTCGTGCATTCACCTTCCGGTCACCTTTTTTATTGTCACCACCAAAGAAGATGACAATCTTGTTAAACAGAAAAATCATTTTTTGCAACATGAGAAAACTACAAAGAATGGTGCCTCAAAAAACTCAAAGAAGATTTGATAGCAGTCAAATCTTCTGCAACAGACAAACTAAATGAAGGAAAAAAAAAACCCCTCATAATGATGTGTATGTATTGAGGTCAGAATCATACCAAGCACAATCTCCTCAAGATCATCAGTAATTTCTTGGAAAACAGTTTTATCAGCTGATAAAGCATCCCTTGATTGGTCAACATAGAGGGGTGCTACTGTTTCACCCACTCTGAGAAATCCTTCATCTGCTGTATCCTGGAAGTTTGTTTTACCACACCATATCCCACCCCTGGGTGAGGCACACTTTCTATTGAAGATTTGCCAACCATTGCCCAGCGCGAAAAACGCCATGAAAATAAAAAGACCCTACAACATAGATCTCCCACAGCCTCTTTGTTGCAAATGAAACAAAAACAAGATCATGAAAGGATGGAAGGATTTTCATCAGGCACAAGAACAAGCTTATACCTGACCCATAATCATGCGGAAAAGAGTTGTCTTCCCTGCACCATTGCCTCCAATGACACCAACAACACCTACAACCCCAATACCCAAATCAAAGGCAATGTGGTTTCATCTTCTTCCTCTTCTTCAAATGGTTTTTTTGAACTTACACCATTTTTGGGACCCTCACCCCATGTTTGGGCAGCTTTTAGGTAAGTCTGGAAAAATACACTCAAGAAAAAAACAGAAAAATAATTGGCATGGTAATGCTCATATATACTTACCACCTGGTGGGAGGCTGAAATTCAGATTGTCAACAAGGAGGCGACCATTGAAACCCTTTCGCAAAGCTTGTGCTTCAACTACTACATTTCCAAGACGAGGACCTGGTGGAAGAAACATTGACTCCAGTCGATCTGTTTTTTGGTACTCACTTGCCTTTTGAAGAAGCTCATCATACGCTCGTTCACGTGCCTGGGACAATTACACAGAGCTCAAAAGTTTAAAGCAAAACAGGACAGCCCTTGATGTCAATACTAAAAGCTGGTTTTGTGGCAGTTCTGATGGCCTCTCTCTTAGAAACATGCTTCAGAAGATCAGTAACATTACTGTGCAAGGAGGTGAATGTTGCATCATTTTCCATACCTTGCCCTTCTTTTGTTGACCCTTTGCATTTGATCGAATCCACTCAAGCTCACGGTTAATGGTCCGTTGCAATGCTGTTTGTTGCTTGTCCTCCACATCCATTCGTTTGGCCTTTCCAGCATCCCACCAAAATCACACCACACCCTTTTAGCATAGACATGAGCAGCAGCCTTGTAAAATCCAATCTCAGACCACATTGTCCAGGAACTGAAAGTGTCACGGGGATTTGGAGAGCGAAAGAATGAACAAAACTCAAAAGGAACTCAGCATGGTGGAATGAGATACAAGAATGTAAGAGGTGGATGTAAACCTTGTTATCCAACCAAGCTGAATAGTTGCCTTCAAACGGAATGCCCTGTCCTCTATCCAGCTCTAGAATCCACCCGGCTACCTGTCCAAATCCAAAACCCAGAACCAACACTCACAAAATGTCACTGCAAACCTCAAAACTGAAACCTGCAATCACCCAATTGATATGCAAACTGATGCAGTGCAGCATGGATCAGCAGAAACTCACAGCTCCCTCCCCAGTGATAGGAATAGCACAAGCAAATGAAGGATGTTAGGCTCCTGATGCCCACTTACCTTATGCAATTCTCAATGAACCCAGAACCACCTACCAAATTTGCAGAATGTTGTGCAATCGCCCAAGTCATTGAAACTCTGTAACCTTCATGACACCCATGTTTGAAGACAAAAGAAATTGGACAAACAACTACTGTCTCTATTGGACTTTGCACACTCATCTGTCTTTCAAGTTCAGGTAACTAACATTATCAAGGAAGTAGCGGTCATGAGTAATAGCAACGACAGTTCCCTTGAACTCTGCAAGATACCGCTCCAGCCAAGCCACAGCTTCTGCATCCAGATGATTTGTCGGCTCGTCCAAAAGCAACACATCTGGTGTCTACACAAAAAACCCACTATCATTTCCCCCAACTGTTCTAAACTGGTATGTACACAAATCCCAAAATCATTTGAGAAATTTTGGATGGGTTTTTCTATGGTCCTATCACTGTTCATGTTCTGTCAGGAACTCTGTCTTCACATTTACTGCATCTAGTACTATGATGCTTTTACAAAGAGAAACAGAAAGACAGGTGTGAAGTAAAAAAAACCTGAAGCAAAAGAGAACAAAGAGCCACCCGCCGCCGCTCACCTCCACTTAAATTTACAACTGGTGAATCTGATGGAGGGCATCGTAGTGCATTTAATGCACGCTGCAAAATCACCACAATCCCCCATAAATAACTAGTTAGAAGAAATTATTCAATGAAACAAATTTTTGAAAAAACCTAATTATGGAATTTATATATAACAACAAAATAAAAAACTAGTGCCAGTGGGTGCCACAAACCTCAACTTGGCGCTCCAGCTCCCACCCATTGCAAGCATCTAGAGCATTTTGTAAGTGTTCCATTTTGCTCATCAATTTGTCAATATCAGCATCCGGTCTAGCCATATCCACACTCACCTGTCACACAAAAGTTTCACAGAGTTCAGGATATTAGGTGATCAATCTCACAAAACGGCAGTAGCCAGTTTGAAAGCATTTAACCCTTAGACCCCTAAACCCTTGAGTCGTCTTCAGTGAGGTGTGTCCTCTGGCATCTGTCCACACATGTTATATACAGTGTGCCAGAAAGAAGACAAAGCCAGGTTCAAGAATGGTGGGACAAAGCACATTTTCATACCTGTTCAAAGTCTGCCAATAATTGTCGTGTTTCTGCTATTGCTGGCTACGAGGAACAAATCACAAAATGACACAACTGGGATCAATATTCAAAACATGCGGTAAATGATACTTTTGTATACTTCAACAGCAGTTTCCCATTCTGCACCTTAACAATACAGAAGGGGAATTTATTGCAAAAAAGGGTGTTGATGAATAAAACTTGGACAAACTGCTATAATTTCCCATTGGACCATCTGTTTTCAATGCAAAATTTTCATTACGAGATGATGGGTCTGAATTCATGCATACTTCAATGTTCTCCATCACAGTTGCTTCATCATCTAGCTCTGGTTCCTGCAGTTGCCAAAAACCCATTCTCCCACATCAGGGACATGTGCATCTTTTTAATAACACAACCCTTAAACCCCATCACAAAAAGAGATTCTCACAATTTAAATTCATAAGAGCATTTTGATTTGTAACAACCATATCATTGCCATTTTGACATAGAGAATTAGTACAACAATTCCAACACCTGAGATTTAATCTGAGCAAAGTTTTCATTTGGTCTTCATTGAGTTCCGTGAGATAAAATCAGTGCCAATAGATCCATTCAATGTTTGTTTTACCTGTTGCAAGTACCCAACTCGGATTCCAGGATCTAAGTGCAAATTCCCATCGAAATTCTTGTCAACTCCTGCAAGGATTTTCAATAGAGTTGATTTGCCTGCTCCATTTGGACCCAAAACACCAATCTTGGCTCCCAAATACATTCCAATATTGATATTTTTCAGCAATTCTTTCCCTGTGGGTGTCACCTATGAGCAAGCAAATCAAATGAAGCAATTCAATCCACATGCACAAATTCAAACAAACCTCACTAGAATTAAATTACAATTTTGAACCCCCTTCCCCCCCCAAAAAAAAACTCTTACCCTACAATCCAGAACAGAAAAATTCTAGCAAAGACTTGAAATTCTCACCTGCTGCTGCATTATGCAAACCTTGAAAACATACTCTGCAAATGGGTATTTTTCTTGGACTTCTTCTTTTCTAATTTCTGTGCGAATTTTGAGGAAATTTTCTTGAGGAATATGTTTAAGTCTATCACCTTTCTAAGTTTCTGAACACTCAGTATGATTCTTCGAGTCTCATTGGCATAAGCACTTTCTTTGGCTCCTGCTCCTCCTGCTCCTCTATTCTTGTTGCTCGCCGTGCTTTCTCCACCACCTTTCTTCTTATTACCCTTCTTTGTTGCTGCCATAGACAACACGACCAAGCTCCTCCGTTTGGTAACCAGTTCGGGAGCTGCTGCTGCAGCAAGTTCTTCCACTGCAGACAACTTTCGGTTCTGCGCTCTGCTATTCCGCAGGGAAATCCAGCTTGACGACGACGACGACGATGATGGGTGGTGCCAAAAAGATGAGAAAAGAGCGCTTTTCTTCCTCATGCTCATTCCTTGCTCTTGTGGCGAAGCTAGCGAGCCGCAGAGGGGAGTTGCTGTTGCTGCCGCAGCAGCAGCTGCCATGGCCATCTTCACCATCGCCTGCGAAGCAGAAGGAAAGGAGAAAGATGAAGCTCTCGGACCACAAAGGCAAAGCTGTTATGTACCCTCCGGTTATGTTGCACGCAGCCCTGGAAAATATAACCGTCGGGTTGTGGTTTTTTCCCCCTTTTGTGTTACCCTGCCGGTCTGGTACGTGTTTTCTGCTACCCGGTATCATTTACCCTACTCGGCTGAAAGTTTTTTTCTGCTACCCATTGATTAACCTACCCTACCTGGGTGCAGGTTTTCTCCTACCCGTAGATTACCCTACCCGGGTGCTGGGTTTTGTGGTACCCATTGATTACCCTACCCTACCCTACCCGGGTGCCGGTTTTTTCCTCCTACCCGTTGGCTACCCTACCCTACCTTATCAGGGTGCTGGTTTTTCTCTCCTATCCGTTAATTACCCTACCATACCCTATCCTACCCGGACAGTAGCATTTTTCTGCTACCCGATTTATTACCCAGCCCTGACCAACCGGTTTTATTACCCGACCAGTAGAAGAACTTACCCTGAACTGCCGGTTCTTTCTTGAAACCCGCTGGTTCTCTGACTTTTTTCACCAAAAACAAAACCCCATGAGAACCAACCACAGGTAGGTTTATTCTGAACCAGGGGTAATAAAACCAGGATTTTGTAACCCAGAATTCAAACCAGGGGTTACAAAAACAAAGAACAGCCCGAACCCAGGTTAGAAGCAGGTGGTCACTTGCTGGGACCACAAAACATAGGTGATTTCAGTTAATTCAATACAAATTGGGAATTTTCTGGGAATTTTCGTTTTTCTACTGTAAAATTTGATTAATTTTGCTCATATTTTGGGGGTAATTTTTAACAATTTTTTAATATCAAATTTATTTTCAAGAAAACCAACATTGATGCTAAACCAACATTGACCCTAAACCCTAACGTATTTGGCTCTAATTAATTATTAGAAACAAGATTCAGCAATTTTCTAAAAAATTAAAAGTTTTGTGCCAAAATCTTGGAAATATCTTTTAATATTTTGCTTAGAAATGAGGTACATTATAATCAAATAATACCTTTGTCAAATATTTTTTAAAATTTTGATTTGTTTGAACTTTTTGGAAACATAATTAAATATTCAACACGAAAGTGCCGAATCTACCAAGCTAGTATGATATTTGGTCTATTTGTAGTACAAATTGGTTTAACAAGCTGCCTGACATGCTCCCAACTCCTTGAGGGACTCAAATGTGAATTCAAATTGAAAACGTGAAAAAGTAAGGAGTCAAGGCATGCTCCTTGGCTCGTAGCACTTTGAAGGGGTAGAGGGGCGTGTTGGAGCTCTGAGATGGGACTAGCAAGAATTGACAAGCTTCAATTCCTCACATGGACCTGCACAAAACCAACACAAGGTGGTTAGTGCATAGTTAGAGCACTTTTGGTGCTAAGACAAGCCACCGATAATTTGGAATCACAAGACTCACCATGGCCCGGACTTGAGGGAAACCACCACCTTCCCCCCTTATAGTATATACTTTATGCCTATCCATGAGGTCCACATCCAAATGACATTTTGTCCCGGGACTACCAAGTGGGAGTCCCGAAATTGTTAAAGTTGAGACTCTTGCAACTTTGAGGGCCCATAACTTCGCATGCAGACCTCGGATTGAGATGAGGTCTGAAGCAAAGTTGTAGCCCTTGTCGAGAGCTTTCCAACGATATGTCACATTCCATCTGAACACAAGTAAATAGCGCGATTCTTGACTTTTAGTGGTCGGGAGTCAAACTATCAATTTGACTCTTGGCCTTTCTTTTGGCCATAACTTGTGTTTCAAATGTCCAAATGGGTCATACGAGCCCATTTCAGACATCTACGTTTTAATAGATTTTCAATGATATAAAGAACTCTTCAATCCATTGAATTTTGGCCCCTGCAATTGTTCTTTAAACATTCAAGAGTCCATCGGGACTTTAATTCCCAAAGTGGGAGTTCCCTTGGGAGTGTGAAGGTCTATTCTCTCACACTCTCTTGCACTCCCAGGAGCATGCGGCATGACTCTCGGGCTTCCCTCTTGGCCCGCAACCTTGCAACCCTTTGCTTTGGTCGCGAGCCCAAAGTTAAGGTTGCAATAATGCCTAATAATTAACTTGGGCTTTTTGTTGCTTTGCACTACCGATGACAATCATCTATGTGGATGATGTGTTTTTAGTAAAGGATAAAGGTTAGTGTTTTAATATGAATATTTTGTGAGTGAAAAAATTTACCTTAGTATTAAGGTCTCACTTATATGATGTTTCTTTGTGAAGGTAATCGACATGCCTTTCTAGGCAAACCTTAAATGAAAAGATTCATCTAATTGAGGTTCAAGTTTGGAACATTGTGAGGTGACCCTCAAGGCAGATTAGGTTATGATTATTCCAATTTGACAACACTCATAATTGTATAGGTGTTAATGAGTGATGGTTTGAAAAAAAGGGTTAAGGAGATGTTAATCCAAGCAACGAAGCCTTGAACTAGTTAGAAAATCCACAACAAGTTTAATCCCACTCATCTAGGAGGTCAAGGTTAGCCCAAGGTTACAAAATGAAATGAATGTTAGAATTGACAAGTGCATGACTTATGTGCAAGTAATTGAAATGTTTAACTAAGAGTGTGATCAAATGTGTAAACACAAAGGTGCTAAGGCAAATCTAGGTGTGAAAATAACATAGTGGATGTCACTAAAGATGACATTTGGGGAGAGCTACCAAGGAAAAGGCAATTATGCCATGGATGAAAGCAATCATCAATTGATCCTATAATTTTGGGACATGGCCACCGTGCACCATCTCGCCAAGAAAAATTAAAATGAAGTGGCAACATATAGGAATGAAGACCTTTGAAAGACATTGCATTCATTATTTACATGACATTCAAATACACACTAATTTTTTAACCTTTTAAAATTCTTTTGCCAATTTCCCATTTGAAATATTAATATTTGTCACCAATTCCTTTGAGTCCAACTATATCATAATGTGTTTATGATGAAAGGCAAATCAATATCTTGATTAAAGGGTTTAAAACATGTTAATAGGAACCAACGTGATTACTTTATAAAAGAATTACCAAAAAGAAAACTTATTCCTTTCACATTTTTATATACAAGAATTTTTGAATGAAATCTTTTGTAAATTGTTCTTAAAAATACATATAGTTGCTTTAGTATATCATATGTTTTGTGCAACTAATCATTGTTGAATTAATATGAAAAAATCAAAATGTGTAGATTTTGTCAAAAAATTTATTTCATCTTAATTTTTTTTTAATGTCAAATCATACCAAAATATGTTAACCATTAAATAGGTTTTAGTTTCTTGTATCATAAGTTACAACTTTGTTTTACATGTCATGTACATAACACCCATTTCCATGTGGTAGAAGTTTTTGAAAATTTGAAAACTATTGTTCAAATTCAAAAGTTTTTTATTAAATTTTTAATTTGAATTCCTCAACACTCATATTAATCATTTAACATAACTTGAAATGATCCCCATATGAAACATATCTACTAATCTTTAATGAAAATTTCAAAAACTCTTGACAGCCTTTTCGATTCCTAAATTAACATGTTTTGACCCAAAGATTAATTTCTCATTAAACAATTTATTGAAATTTATTTTCTTCTCCACTTCCCATAATGGTTTATGTAAATATCAATGAATAATTTAACAAACTAGAAATTCACAATTTGACAATCTTATCTACCATTTGATATTTTGTGAACCAATGAACTTCAATTTGCAAAACAATCATCACAAGTGCAACAAAAGTAAAAAAACATCTAGCACATAACATCAGTGAACTAATAAGCATTTGAGTCAATTGTCCAATAAACTTATTGATGTGTAAACATTGAATACAAGCTTAAAAAATAAATAAACAATGTTACTTGGTTCCACATTGTTGATAATAAATATTAAAGAAAGAGAGAGAAGTAGAAGGTAATGTTTTATCAAAAGAATTAGTAAATATAGTTAATATTCTAAGAAAAAACATTTAATGCAAATATTTTTGAGTTTTATCATTAACCTAATTAAAAAATCAAAATAATATTTTCCTTATGTAATGAATTTTGCTTAGAAGTCAAGTTTTACCATGCTTACATATTAACTTAAGATCAATATTCCAATAATTGATTTTTTAAATGAAAAATTGATCTCCAACAAATGATTGACTTTATTTTCTTAAATCA
>Ga0116228_10005938_pt1 | contig 10902 bp, 5 predicted proteins | sample S1TSphfallax_2_FD_89694 | JGI IMG/M metagenome (GOLD analysis project Ga0116228, IMG submission 89694) | Host-associated microbial communities from peat moss isolated from Minnesota, USA - S1T2_Fc - Sphagnum fallax MG | ecosystem: Host-associated > Plants > Peat moss > Unclassified | place: USA... | reverse complement strand
TACCTCATTATGAAACATCACCCTCATTGGAACAAACAAATATGGAAAGATAGGAACAAGCAATCAAAATGTTTTTGTTATTTATCAAATGTTCATGATCTAAAGGTGGATTCTATATTTTCTTATAGAATTTTTTTGTTATAATATTGTAATTAATTTTGAAATATTATTTATTTATTTTCTCTTGGACCCAAGTGTCACTATGTTAACTTTAAGATACATACACACATGGGGGGTGCACAAGAATAATTTATAGGCTAACAAGTCACACTTTGGCTAAATATCATGCAAAAATACTTCCAAAAGCTAAAAATATTAAAGGAATTACCATGAAAACATGCATATCATGACGTTGTAAAATGTTTTGTTTGAATAAATTTGTTGGGGCTAATTTTTTTTTAAAGTAAATAAAAGTAATGATAAAAAGAAAAGAAGACAAATACATTTCCCAACGAATTTTGTTTTACCACTAATGGTATATTTAGTATAAACAAGCTCTAAAATAAATAAAAATTAGGATACAATCTAGTACTAAAAGGGAAATATATTAAAGATAGGCTACTTATAAACATCATAACATTTTTCCTTTAATGGGTCCAAATATGTTACTAGGACCCACACCCGCCTCCTTGGTGCTTTGCTTGACGACTACTTATTCCAAAATATTCTTCAAATATCCTAAGGATATTTAGTTTAACAAAATATTTTAAAAGTCCTTTTGATTCATAAAGATGTTGCATTATACTATCATCGTAAAGTTTGATTTGAATAATGTCCCAAAAATGTCATTTTAATTCCATTAAGGAGTCATTTATGAGTTTTTCAAGTGCTAAAAACACTTGTTATATTACTAAAAAAATCTTTCAGGATAATCAATACTTAAAAGATTTTTTTCAATTTTTTTCAAGTGTTTCCATAATGTATTAAAAATAATGTTGTATATGTTTACCAAACATTTTTAATATTGATTTGACTTAAAACTTTAAAAAATGTAAAATTAAGTAATTGTTACACATGAAGTGGGTCCTAGTAATCTGTTTGGACCCTAATCAATGTGATGACATTGTAGGTTGTTCAAAATAGATGACGAGGATTTCAATTTTTATTTTCAAAACAAAACTACAATAAAAATATATTATGTTACCAAATGGCAATTAGCAAATGGGTTATATGTTAGTTGCCAAAATGGGGACTAATTGCAAGTTGCATAAGAATAATCAATGGATGAAAACATTTGTTGACTATATGCATCAATGTGGAATGTGTTAATTTGCAACTAAATGTTCCATGTGCAACTTCACTTACACCATTGATAAATTATAATTGCTAATGTTCATTGCAATTATTTATAATCACAAGTTATAATCACAAATTAACACATTTTTTTTTAGTGTTACAAATGATGTAATGGATCAACTTATCAATTGGATGTTTATAATTGAATAAAAGGTGGAGACAATGTGTACTATAATGGAGGTCAATAAAGTTGAATAATATAGATCGCTTCATGGTGAACCTACCATGTTTGCATCACATGTATTGACACGTATAACAACCCATGAAGTATTAATCCCATTGGAAGCTATCATAATGAGACCATTGATTCCTCATGTGAAAATTACTTCAGCCCACCAAGGTCTATTTGTCCCATTTATGTGGTCTGAAACACTCAAAGGATTGAAATCAAAAGGTGTGGGTGTGTGTTAATAAGTGGATACATAACCACTAAACTTTTAACATGAAATGTTCTTTAACCAATAGTTTTTGTACATAATACAATTTTTAAGATGTTGATCAATGTGGTGGAGGGCAACGATTTGATCCAAATCCATGAAGGACAATTGAACCCAAAAGTGTAGTGAAAGGTTTTGGTGACCCATCTAAACATTTACATTTTCCAATTATAATGTTAATGTTATGACATATCCTTACATCCTTTCAACACTTGTATAGAATGGAATGAAACCTAATATTACTACATGACCATTTTGTAGTTGGAGCCATCATAATTGGGTAGTTGGAACCAATTACCCATCACCATATATAATGGAATTGCATGTTTTGTCAAAATATGGGAACAACATGTTACATGGAGTTACCATGGGAAATATTGGGCATCACCTATAGTTGAAAGTGTTACAACAATAAAATCCAAAAGGTGGCATACAAGGAAGCAACTTCCATATCCTCTATACATCAAGGATATTGATCTTGATGCACATGTACCAATGTTTAAAGCTCCAATCAAGGCCAATGGTGAAACAAAATACAAGGATATTGTGAAAATGTTTATGTTCGCTCTTAAAAACATTATTTGAAAGTGGAATCAAAACATATTAATTGAAGTTGAAGGATACAAGATCAACCAATAACCCTAAAATTGCACCTATAGCAACACCTACAACCAAAAGTATGAATGCCAGTAAAAACAATATTTTATACCAATTGTAGTTGTATTAGTCATATGACAAAAACTTGTTGCAACAACGAAAAAAAAAACTTGTGGTTGTAGTTTTTGAAGTAATTATGCAATCAAGTAAACCTTTTAAAACCATGAAATAATGGGTGAATGTATCCTATGGATTACACAAAAAATTGTCACAATTTGACAATTTTCGGTACTTATTCAAGTTTCATGCATCATGGTAAAAATTTGGAAACTACTTTTCACCAAAATTTTGTAATAGATGATGGTTTATGTTCCAATCTAGCATATGTTGTGAAATCAATGCACATATGAATGATAAAATAGTCCAACAAAATATTGTTTTGATTTGTAAAACCCTATCACGTTTTTGTAATTCCAACAAAAGGACTAAGAAGTATTACATTTAATGATATTTTTTCCATGAAATTTTACGCATAAATTTAAAAAACCGTAAAGAACAATCTTTCCCATCAAAAGTTTTAATTTTTCTTAAAATCGTGGAATTTAGATCAGATGTTTTTTAAATGTTCATTATTACATCATGGTATGATAATGTTGATGATTATGATTTTTTTAAGTTGAAAAAAATTGTTCCATTAAAGATTTACTTGGGCTAGATGTTTTTAAAATCATTTGATGAAGTAATATGAATTTTTGAATTTAGAAAAATGGAAAATTGTTGTCAAATAAGGGTTTTAAAAAATCTTTTATTAAATTATTAGTGTACATTTACACAAATGTACAATTATGTCTCAATTTCATATTCATGATTCATATGATTTCTTTTATTTTGAAGCCTACAACATTTATGTGTTTTCTTTAGAATAATTCAAAGTGGGTTAAATTTTACATGTAATTGTTTTTAATATTATATGTAGTTTCAAATGTCCTTCGAATTGCGTACACTATAACATGCATTCACTCTACACTTGTCACATTTGTGATGTAATCAAACACAAGATGATGGATTCATTACACTAAAATGTGTCTTAATTCACTCTAGGTTTCACTAGATTTTGAAGGAATTTATACATTTTTACCATGGTGAAACTAGTCAACCCCTTAATGAATGGGGTTTAGTTGTTATGGACAATGAATTGGTTCATTAATACTTAATGAAATTATCAATAATGTTAAATGTTAAATAATTAAAAATTAATTGATTTCCATGTTGCATAGTTAATTAATTAGCAAGTGAATGGCTTGGTAGGCCACACAATCAATCTAGGCACCTACTTTAAGGGAACTAAATATGTGAATATTCAATGAACGTATCACTATTGACGATGCACACACCACTTGTGAGGTTTCATCGCTTAACTTCTAAAATGGAAGCAGACATCCTTCCCACCAAGCCACCCCACTTATTATGATAATGTTTTACATTACATTTTTTTTATCAAACATTTCATTTTAAACATAAAAAAAAACATAAATTTTGAAATTTCATATCTTATTCATATTTTGTCTAAATGAAATGATTTGAATTTTTTAAAATAAATTTAATAATTTACATAATTGCATTTGTTTTTTTGACAGTGTCAAATCATTTGAATTTTTTTTGTGGAATATCACTATTCAATAACATTTCAATGACCATTCTTTTGAAAAATCAAAATGTTTAATAATTGGATAATGTTTTTGCTAATATAATATTAGTACTTATGCTAGGTTGTTTTCAATTGTTCTTAAGGCTATTTTTATTATTTTAAATTATTTCACACTACATTATTTATGGTTATTTATGGTTATTCTTACTTTTTTTGTTTTTAGTTATTTCACCTTAAATCATTATATTATATTTTATATTATTTAAAATTGTTATATTTAAGATAAAATAACTTATAATGACATAAAGTATAATGACCTTGACTAACTTAAAGTATAATTTGAAATAACATATATTAACTTAAAATAAAATAACCTAAACCATAGCTTAAAGTTAGTTGAATAGTTTAATTCAAAAAAACTTAAATTAAAAAACCTATAATAAGTTAGCTAAAATACCTTAAAATACAATAATGTATAATATTTTAGGGTGTAATAACTTATAATAATTTATAATAATTTAAGGTATATGTTAGAATAATTAAGATAACCTAAAATAATATAAGGTATTTAAAACAACAACATAAAAATAATCTTATTTACCATTAATAAATTATAATATTGAATTCTGTCAACTAATAATTAAACATGATGTTTACATAGTGATATTATATTGAAGTAACTTTAACCAGAGTGTAATCATTAAAGTGTAGTGTATTTATTTCATTTTTAAGGGCCAATAATTATTTAGGTTAATAAATTATGCCCCATTTTTGTAGTAATGAATTTATATTCATCGTACATACATATGTAATCAACCATGTTTAATTTTTTTAGGAGTTACATTGTAGTTGCATATGACAACTACTTTAGAATTATTGTAAATGTGTCATTAAAAGAACAACTATGTTGCAACAAAGTACAATCATGTACATGCATGTGATCATGCCATGTGTTCACATTTTCACCACCCATTATGGAATACATTTGCAACTAGTTTTCGATTATGATTCCTATTATGATTCACTAGTGTGCCACTACTAAAATACTACTATTCAATTATGCTATGATTATAATACAACCACTTATAACTTAATGAAGATACATATTCATCAGTTATTTATATTTTCATCATATGAGTTTCATTTTGAGTGTTTAAAATGTTATGGGAGTTTTATCTTAAACTATAGAAATCATCTTTGAAATTTAAAAGAAAAGGAATAATGACAATATAAGAAGAGAAATAAGCTTTACAACTTACAAAACACATTTTTTTTCCTTTTTTTGTTTTGGACCCCTCCTACTTTCAAACTTCATAATTTTTTAAATTCTTATTCACTTTAAACAATTTAAAGTGTTATAAGAGCACCACATGAATTTCTACAAATCATCTTGGAATTTTAATATCAACAAAACAATATACAAGGACTTTTTAGGTGTTCAGGAATTGGCCTTTGTAGTTTTTGGAGGTTTGTTTTTTTGAATTTTTGGCCCACTTTACTTTGGGGGGCCATCACAAGTTTGTCAATTTTATTATGTATTTAATGATTTTTAATGTCCCAAAAATGCCAATTGGAGGGGTTCTAGTTTTGTTTGGATACCAAAAACAATGGAGCCCTACCCTTAGATCTAGCTTACGCTGAACTCTTAAATGTTATAATTACAACCTAATTGCAACTAAGGAATAAGTAAAGTATTTAACCCATATGTTTTGTCTTCAAATCCCATGTTACAAACTATATAAAAAAGGTTTGTTTTTTCATATTCTCACATTAAAATGTAAGTGCCATTCTGGGATGAGTTCAAAAAAGTTTAATCAAAAGGTAAAACATAAAATTCTAAATAAAAAATTTCATGGTTATTTTTTAGTTCACTTAATCTTGTGCTTTCCTACCTACTTACCTACCTATGTAAGTAAGTAGGCTCTATTTTTCTACTTACATATGTAGGTAGGTAGGTAGGTTTTAAATAATTACATAGGTTTGTAAGTTTTAAAACTTACCAATCAACCTACCTATGGTTATGTATGACCTACCTAACTACTAAAATAAGTATTTATATTATTTATTTATTCCAAAATACAATTAATATGCCATGTGATAATTTTTTATTGTACCACATGTGATAATTTCAGACCATCACTAACAATCATAATGAATGATGGAGATCAATATTTTGAAAAGAAAATCATTTTTATGTCCAAACTTTTTTATAGTGCCATATGTCAAATTTTAATAGATGGATGATAATCAATGGCGTCAACATGATATCATGGGTGCAATTATAATGGAGTTGTGAAATAGTTTTAAATGAATTATTTTGATTGAGTTACAATGAGTTGCAAATGTCCTTCATAATTAAAAATTTGAATTGCAGGGCCAATTGCAAAACACTCTTTTTTTCATAGTGGCTAAACTAGGTTATATTTGGTTGTATTAAACTTGGAAAATATAGGTTATATCAAGTTATACTAGGTGAAACTTGGCAAAAATATTTGTTATTCATCTTAAACTTGGTTATGTTACGTTAAATTTGGCAAAAGTAAGTTATTTAGGTTAAACTTGGTTATATTAAATTAAACTTGGTTATATTAAGCTAACCTTGGTTATATTAAGTTAAACTTGGAAAAACCTAATCAAACTTGGTTAAATTAGGCTATGTTTGGCTAAATTAGGTTATTTGAAATAAATTGGGTTAAACTTGGCAAATTTTCATTAAATTAAAATATTTAGGGAAAATTTGACAAAATTAAATTATTTTGGAAAACTTGGTAAATTTTGGATACTTAAAGTAAAGTAGTCAAAACTTGGTTAAATTTGGTTAATTCAAAATATTTAGGCTAAAATGTGTTAATTTAGTCTATTTTGGTTAAATTGGTCAGATTGGATTATTTTTTAAAAATTAGGACAATATTAAGTTATTTTGCTAAATTAAGTTAAACAAATATACATAAACTAAACTTATAAACCAAATTTAATGGAAATTAATCTTAGAAATTAAATTGAAAACATTAAACCTAAAGCTTTAAATTCAATCAAATAAAATCTAAAGGTTAAGGTAGGTTAAACCAAAGAACCTAGGTTAAATGTAGGCCAATTTGTAATAAACTTAGTTACATTTTCATATGTATATAAATTTTTTATAGTTGGTAAAACAATGTCAATTATATTCAACATGATTATTAATAATGTATTGGTAATTTATAATCATATAATTACCTATATTCATATTTATAGTCGTGTAGTTTTAATAATGGTTGTAATCAAAATAATGATAGCTACTGAAGTTGAAATACAACTACATGACTATATTTGGATAGTAGTCACAAGTTGTCATAATCATGAAAACTATGTTTTGGCGTAGTGCTACCTACTAAATAAGTGGTACGTATGTACTCACTACTAATCATCTACCTACTTACCAACCTACTAGGTAGGTAATAAATACATACCTACCTATTACTTAGGTACCTACTTATTACTAGGTATTTACTTATTATTTACTCATTATTACCTTTAGGTATTATTTATTACTTATAAAATGAGGTACCTACTAGTTACCGAATATGTTTTAAATTGTTAAATACGTACTTAAATACCTAATTCATAAACTAGGTTAGAAAAAAATGTTTATAACAATATGGTGACAATCTTTGTCATGTAAAAATCATGTGGTGCAATGGTAATGTGGGGGTTAACGACTTCCCTTCAATGTGTAGGTGAGGGGTTCAAGTCTTCACACTTTCAACTTAATGAACCAACTTATTTTACTAGTTAAGTTAACCTACATTCCTAGGTAGGCTAAAGCCTACATTCCTAACATATAAGTTGGGGTTTTAGCTTTTATACCATATCGCAACCTACGAAAGGGTTGGAAAACATATTGATTTCATATTTAATGAATTATATCCAACGACTATAATTTATGGATCTCATGAAGCACTAATGACCTCCATGACTTTATATTTGCAAAAGTCACAACTGTATATTGTCTTATGATTGAGCCATAATAACAATTAGGTGTTTTAAACGATGTGTCATATTTGATTACATAGTCATGTAATCATAGATGTTTTCCATGATTAACCTAATTATAAATCAAGTTGCAAAAAAAAACTTTTCTTGTAGTGTTATAAATTTGTGATGTAGGTTGACCCTATTATAATGTGACATGGGGTTGCATTTGTGTTCAAAATGCATCATGTTTTGACAAAATTATGGATGTTGGGATAACCTTAACATTTTCAAATTTTCATCATGTTTTAAAATTGTTCCTATTTTGACATGTACCTATTAGGAAATCGAAGAAATGACGAAGGTAGTGAGTAATTGAAAAGGGGAAAGTTGGTAGATGAAATAATTAATAGGAATAACCAAAATATAATAATTTATTTAGTAAAAAAATAGTGGAAATAATTATTAACCAAGTTATAACTATTTTAATTAATTAATTGTGGAACTAGCTAACTACCAAGTATCACTGGTCGAACATGATTGGGTTGAACATGACTAGCAAAATTAGTTGATTAATGAGTATGCTAGTTAAATATCATTAGTTATAGTGGTTACAACCATCAATTTGAAGTTAACATAAAATGGTTTTGGTTGCTTAAGACCCCCACCTTTATATTTATAATTTTTTTAAAGTTTTGATTTTACTCTAAACACAAAAGACTTGTAAGGATGTTCTATGCCAATTTGGTGAACCTATGTGTGTATTCAAACATGTGCATATGTTTGCAATTGTTGTGTGTTGGCAAAATTTAATATTAATTTTATGGGTGTAGATGGTCACTATGTGGAATATGCTAAAAAAGTTATTGTTGTAGATGATAGGAAATGTGATAGAGCCTATATTTGTGATCCTAAGTAAATTAAATTTGATTAACTACAATGTAATATTGGTTAATCAAGACGAGTAGTTGTAATTCAATAAAAAAATGTACCAAACATTTTCCAAAGTTTAACAATGCCTTAGTTATTTCAACACATGGTGTTTGAACTAATAGAGTGGGCAAGAAGAATTTAATAACAATAAGAATGAAGTACTTTAAAAAATTTATGTCTATCAGTACCAACACGCCCACCTATGCAAAATTTACCATTAAGATTGTGAATGTACAATAACTTTTCTTGGAATAAAAAAACATATGCACGACATTATAATTTCTTATTTGAATAAACCCTACATTTCCACTATTGTTGATACATGTTTCATGATCAACAAAAAAAATGAAGACATATAGTTTCTACCTAAAATAGATTGATTTTTAATTTTTATTTTGGATTTTCATGATTTCATTCCTTTTCATTTTGCTTTTGTTCGTATAAACTAGAAGGAGTTTTCCATCACCAATTCCATCCACCTCCATGTTTGTAAACATATCCAACATTCTTAAGCATCCATATTTTTGTTATATACAAACATAATGACTTGTATGCATCATCCATTGGGTCCAATTCATCCTTTGTCCACTTCTCTCAAATTATATTATTAAACATAATCTTCACTCAATGAAATCCTAACAATTAATTAAATTTCCTTTGAAATCATGTTTTATAGTTTTGGTTTGTGGGTTGCATAGGCCATGGATTGTCTCTTGGGGTTGTGAGAAACTACTTGTTTGGAATAAACATCATAATCATGGATGCATAAACTTTATAATCATGTAGCCCATTTTTTTGTTGCCCAAACATTATGATAAATCATGTCTGTTGTCGAACCACGCTACTTTACAACTAGAACTCAAAAATAACTAATATACAATTACACTACAACTAGAAAATGAAAATACAAAAAATTAGTAAATAATATTAATAATCACGTACATAATTATCAAATATTTATATTATTTACACGATTAAAAATAAACACAAGGAATGTGGGAATTTGTTTTCTAGTTGCAACCCAATTTGTAATTAAAGTGTAACTAAAAGATTTAACCCATAATTTTTTTCCTTAAATATAATTTCATAAACTATTTAAAAAGGTGTTTTTTCTTGTCTCCTCACATTAAAATACACGTGTAAAATTGGAACAAGTTTGAAAAAGCTTAACCTTAAAAATTAAAAATATATTTTAAAAAAAATAAAAATAAAAATATTTAGATGGCTACTATTTTGTTCACCTACATTTTTACCTTCCTACTTACTTGTCTACATAGGTAAGTAGATAATTAGTCTTAGTTTTTAACCTAAATAAGTAAATATTTATGTAATGTAAGTAGGTAGGTATGTAGCCTAGGTATGTAGGTACATCACAAATTTCATGGGTCATGATTTGGTAATAATTGTTGTGCAAAATCTATTATTTCATAGGATTGTATGGAATAGACATGGATGTCTCTCACATACTTATATTGTTTAAACATTCATGTCATGTGCATTGTTTAGACACAAAAGTCATATGCCTATTCGTATTGTTTTAACATGAATGTTGTATGCTTATTTATGTTGTTTACATATGAAAGTCGTGCACACATGAAAAATCATAATGGATGGTGGAGATTAATATTAAAAAAAAAGATCCCTAAAAAATCCCCATAGACATGTTAGATTTTGATGGATTAATGAAAAATGATGTTAGCATGACGTTAACATGGTAGTTGCAAATTAGTCGTATTATAATTACACAATAGTTGTAATTGAATTGAAATTTGTAATTAAATTGTACAACTTGCATATGTATACAATTTCACATATGGTGAATTGCATGTGTTACAACTCATAGTGCAACTTGTTTAATAACATTCACGTTCGTAAAAATGATGAATTGCAAATGAGTTGTAAATGGTTATTACAATTCAAAAACATGATTGCAAAGTTAGTTGCAAATCACCCCATTTTCTCACAGTGAAACTTTCACATCTATTTTGACTTATGGCTTTATTATTTTTAATTTGATCTTATTCACAAAGGGATATAAAT
>Ga0116228_10005937_pt1 | contig 10902 bp, 2 predicted proteins | sample S1TSphfallax_2_FD_89694 | JGI IMG/M metagenome (GOLD analysis project Ga0116228, IMG submission 89694) | Host-associated microbial communities from peat moss isolated from Minnesota, USA - S1T2_Fc - Sphagnum fallax MG | ecosystem: Host-associated > Plants > Peat moss > Unclassified | place: USA... | reverse complement strand
CCTCATTTTGAGAAAGTCCCCATCCTAGGGCCTTACCCTACCACTTTTTGCATCCCCAAAAGTTGGGTGTTTCAAAGAATGAAATGTTCACATCTTTAGGCCCACTTTAGATGGGGTTCAGGGTCCAAATTCTTAGGAGCCAATTTGGACTCGTTTGAAGCAAATTGAATCCTTGAGTTGAAGCTTGCCTTGAACCCTAGCTTGCACCTTGGTTCTCCAAATCATGAGCTGTACTTTCGGCTTTTTTTGTCTTTTTTTTTTTTCCCTTTGTCTCATAACCAATTGATTTTCCCTCCAAAATGCTGTCATGTAGGTTTAGGCTCGGTTTTCCACTTTATGGTCTCAGACCCTCATCTAAACTCCATGGGTCCAATTTATGGCTGTCAGCCAATAGGCTTGCTTTATTTCATTGGACCTTGGGCCCTCATCTAAAGTGACCCTTAGTACCTCGAGGTTTTCTTTTGAAGACTTTACAAGAAATTTTATAGTGTATAGTGAGAATAAATTCTAACATGTATTTTTGCACAAATTTTATAGTGTATTTGGAGAATACATTCTAATGCATATCTGTGGGTGTGCAAAAGGGAGGCTTTTCAAAAAACTAAACTCCCACACAAGAACAGTTGTTTTGTTTTTTAAACACATGGCGTCTTTTCTTTTCTTGTTTTTCCATGGAACAAAAAAAATTCGTAGGTCATTATGCTGTGTAATGCCACACTCCTTGGGCATCACACTACATGAAATTTTGCCAAATTGGTGAGAAAAAGGCCTAGTGATCTGGTCCAAAAGTCCAATTGTTAAAAGTTAAAACCAATAAAGGCTGATATTTTAGAAAAAAGAAAATTTCACATTTGATGTACATTTCCATGGGATTGGGTGAACCAGCACTTTAGGTACACAATCAAAGGCTTCTTTTTGCACCCCTCACAAGTAATCTGAAAGGCAAAAAAAAGTCAAAAAACAATTTATTTATGCTCTTCAAAATAAATGTATCTTGAAAAAAAAAATGCCTATCAGATGGAAAATCAACATTAGAAATGGCTCATTAAAAAATGTGATATAAAAATACAATTGTCACTTAGATGAGAGCTAAATTGAACCAACACATAAATTGGTAGGTTGGTACTTTAACCTTCTTCAGTGAGACCTCTTCAAAACTAATGCATACATCAACTTTGGAAATGTTAAAAATGAACTTTGATTTAGTTTAATGGTCAAATATTTATTTTGTTTGAAAACAACCCAAGAAAAGTAAAGGTGCTTAGTTTTTATCATGGTATACGTTGTAAGTGTTACCAACTGGTTTACCCAAGCCATAAATCAGGTCAAGAAAACATTGTTTTTATTAAGTTATTAGTAAATTGTGAATTTAAAAAATTTGTCTAACAATGGGATATTTATAATAGTTAGAAAAATGTTTTTGAGATTTTTATTCGTGTTGTGTGATTATTTGATTTTTTAATAAGTCATAAATTTAATTTTAAAATATTTTCTTTAATCAAAGAATCATTAGTTTTGGTTATTTTAGAATTAAAGAACCACCTATTCATCCAATTATTTCAAAATCAATGAACCATAGGTATTGGTTATTATAGAAACATCGAATAATGGACAATTTTCATGATAGAACCAATAAAGTACCAACAGTTTTTTTTTTTTAAATTTGAATTAATTATAAAAAAATAAAAAGATTTTCCTTGTTTTTGTTAATTTCATGTGTTTTGATATTTGCATTTTTGTGCAAAAGACCAATTTTTGGTCCACCTATCATGTCCACTAAATCTTCAAGTTCAAATTTAGCATTTCCTGGGCTAAATATAACCACAAGTCAGCCAGTGAGATGAGGCTACAAGGCAGCCAAGAGGCCCAGTTTTTTGTTCCTTGGGGAAGGAAGAAGGGAAGTTTGGAATTTTTCTGTTGATGTTCCCAATATTTTATGTGCACCCGCATCGAGTTACTCAGCATGTTCTCATTATGTTCCCAACTCGTTCTCCCCAAGTTCCCAATAGCACCACAATTTATCTCATATAGGATGAGCTGAAGGGATGCAATTCTATAAATTTATTTTGGGTATGCCATCAAAGTAACTCATTGCCTCATCTTCTTCGGCCAGGCTCCTTACCTCATTAGGTCATCTCCATGGGAGGATGGAGAGCATCTCCACCCTACACCTGCAAATAGCCCTTTACATCTTGCAGCACGATAGCGTAAATCCTGCTGCGGTCCTGTATTGATGTCCATTTTGCAGTGGTCATTTTAACCCCTTTAAATGTCTTTCTACTATGGATTTGGACAGTGACTATTACTCTTCAGATGTAAAGACATAAATGGTCTTTGAGTGTTTAAAGGGACTTTTATGACGGTTGTGGGTGGGGGCAGTGATCATTAAACACTATTCTATTTTTAAATGAAAGAGTTGTTTACAGTTTTTGGGTGGAGATGCTCTTCCACTCTAAAGGCCATTTTTAATCCAAGAGGTATTAGAATTATCCATCAATCTTTTGTTGGATTTTTGTTGGATGTTGGAATTATCCATACAGTAATGAAAACACAGCACCAGAACCCTGGTTTTTTGAGTACTTAGAACAGGTTATCTTCTATGTTTAGAAGCAACCCAAAAACACATGAGCTTTTTAGTTTTCACCAAAAGGTTGTAACTTGTAACCAGTGTTGGGGAGTTGCAAGGTTATGGTGGATTAGAACCAGAGATTTCGGTTTTGGTTAGTAAAGACTAAGAACCGAGTCTGATTTTTGGAGCCAGTTATAGAACCAGAATCAAAATGTATTTCTTTGAAGTACTGGATCCATAACCAGAATTTAGTTTCCATTTATGTGTGAAACCCAAATTACAAGAATCAATATGTTTGTAAAAACAATTGAAAAAAGAGAATAAAATTGAGGTGCTAACTGGAGGTTAACTGGTAGTTAATTGTCCGTTGAGTTAGCTCGGACCAGTTCAATATTGGAACCAGAATTTATGTTTTTGATGAGCTGGACTCAATTTTTTTTTTTTGAAGACTTGAAACTGTTCTAATTTATTTATTTTTAGAACCGAAACTAAAGGTTCTTCACAAAAGTCAAGAACCTTCTAATGGAAGGAAAGGTTCTTCATAAAAGTCAAGAATCACCCATCATTGGTTGTAACTTTCACTAGTGATTTATTTTTGGTTTGTTAATTTGGTAGAAATAAATCTACAATAGTTAGGACTAAAAAAGATTGTTACCCTCCTAATTAATAAGAACCCTTGCAATAAAGGTAAAAACCAGTATTGGGCAGTTCTCGAATCTTTACCGATTCTCACAGTAAGAGCCACTTGACATGGTTGATTGTGAGAACTGCATGGAGAATCAACCTTTGGTTCTCACATGAACAAGAATTGGTTTTCTTTATTTTTTATTTTGGAGAATCATAGAGATTCTCTTAGAAAACTTGCATCCAGTTCTCAATAGTTTAAGGATTATGGTTCCTAAACAGTCATCACCATTTAAGGAGGCAAAGGCATTGTTTAGGGTTAAGGACAAAGAAGGTGTATAAAAATGAAGCCCATGCTTCAATTTTCGTCACAAAATTTTATTTTGTCTTCCAATGTTGTAGGTATAATATCATATAATAATTTAGGGTACAATAATTTATAATATCTTATAATAACATAAAATATAAGTTAAAATAACTAAAATACCTTAAAATAATGTAAGGTATATCATAAAGTAACATAGATTTATTTTTTTAAATAGAAATAAACCTATTTACTATAGTAAATTATAATAGTGAATTATGTTAACTAATAATGAAACATGATGTCTACATAATGAAATCGATAAAATGCAATGAAATTATTCCACTTTCAAGGTCCCATAATGATTTAAACTAATAAATTGCACCCCATTTTGGTAGTAGTGAAACCATTGGCAACATATTGATGGCATTCAGAATAGGTTATTTTTCTCACAAAATGTATACATGCTAAAATTAAATGTGTTGTTTGTTAAAACCTCATGAAGTTTGGTTAATTGGCATGCCATTCATCATTCTAACAACAAACTAATGATATTTCAACTCCAAAATAAAATACATTCAACTATCCACTATAGTTTGCACATATTGAAGTTTCATTGTCTTGCATTCTTGTAACATATTTCTTTGGTAAAACATGCATTCATAGTGCATTACATGGAAAAGAGCATGAACGGTTTTTCATGTTTTATCCCAAATAGCCATAAATCCATAACCTTAACAACAAAAGAACAAAAATATTTATTAATTTCGAAAAAATTGAAACATGACCATTGAAAAATATATCTTCAAATTGCAATAGATGCATCCTTACAACCCTCACATCACATTACACCATGTATATTGATCAAAAGGTGCAATATTTTGACCAAGTCAACATTAATTTTTATTTTTATTTTTATTTTTTTTGAAATATTCCATTTTTGTGCCAAAAGTTTTAGAAACCTTAGTTGTCACATGTCAAATGATCATGAAACCATGTTTACTACATTACTTGCCACTTAAATGGAAGATATAGCATGGCAACCTCATTTTATCCCTTAATGACTGTGATTTATTTATAATTTGTCTTTGCAACCACTTACTTCATCCTTTTGGCATGTTCCTTGCTTGGTTGCATGAACTTCATTGTTTACATGTTGTTTGTCCCCTTGTGATTAACATTTTCATACACCATCGCTTTGCTTTGTGGGGTGGCAACCATATGTTCCAATGGGGTGTGATCAACTACTCCAAAGGTTACATCTTCCACCTATTCATCAACATCATTCATTTCATTGTCACCTGTTTGGTAACGTAATTATACTCAAATTTTCAACTTGAAGGTTGTAGTAATTCAATGTCCTAGTTCTCTTCTCATTGCTATAGTGCAAGATTGTGTTCTAAGGCTATTGCTATTGTTTGGGGGTGGATGTTATTATGGCAAGTTGGGCCTTGGTTGATGAAAGACAAGGAACATTTCCCACCTTACACAATGTGTTGTTTATGTTGATAGGAACAAGGATATTATGGTTGGAGTGGGTTGGACCCGATGGAAGATACCCATATTCTACCAACATTGACTCTTTCATCATATCGACACCATCATCTACATTGCCATGAACTTCCTCATCTTGACCTTATTGGACATCATCTTTTTTAAGAAACTACTAGAGATTAATGTCATGCAGGGCATGATCATAGGACTCATCATCATCACTTTTGTTGTTGGGAAGCAACTAATCAAACATGGATTTTTGACAATTCCCAACAACTCCAAATTGTTGAGAATCCAAACCTATTAAATAATGTAATGGCCAATTTTCAAATTGGAAGTTGTTTTTTTGTTTCTTGTAAAATGTTCAACCCATGTTAAAAAACCATGGCAACATTTTGTTCTAAGTCCTCACACACACAATTATTGTTGGGTAGATGTGTTTTTTATAGTAATTAGTACAACTAAAATCTTCGTCAATAAATGTTATAAGAAAGATGGTCATGGATTTGAAACACTGTGCAATAATTACAATGCCTACAAAACCCAAAATGTAGGGTAACAAAAAGGATTTGAATATGAGGCAAGTCAATTGAACTTGGGATTTACATGTTTTCCATATGATAATAAGAGCTTGCATATTCAATCAACTATCTATTGTTGCAACTTCATTGGTTAATGTAAAAATTAATTGTTTTCATGTCTTCATATTACAAACTACAAGTCTATTTCAAATTTTTAAATGAAGAATGGTAATATAAAGTCCATTGATACAAACTATGGAATTTTAATAATAATCAACTACATGTCAAGAATGATGGAAAAGTAAATTGGTCAAACTTTATTTATTTTCTACATTTGGGGGAGAATATTTGTATCATAATTGCATTATGGCCAATTGTTTGAAACTAAGTTGCACACATAATAGGATAACTAAGTTACATTGATCACTTAATGCTAATCATTGGACATTAACTTGTGATTACATTTAATCGTGCACATGAATGGGTTCTAAATTGGTGAGAAAGCTCGTGCAAGTACTTCAAAAAGAGTTGTCAACAAGTAGTTGATGTTGTAACCATTAGTAAGGCGTGCAAGCTACACCAATTATGCAAAACTAGAATAAAATAATAGTTTTAGAGGGCAAAACTACTTCCATAAAGGTCACAAGAAACTAAAACTCTTTAACAACCTTTTTGCTTTTTGTTTTATACACAATGCCAAAATGTGTATTTCATAATTAAAACACTTTACAATTATGTCCTATTAGTTTTAATCGTGTAATTGTATTATGTTATTTGTTTAATGTGAATATGATGCAACTACAATGTAACTATATTGTAACTACATGACTACATGTTAATTATTATTTATGAATTAACAACTTATTAGAGTTATTTGTAAAGTAATTATGTCCACCTTGCCTTTGGGCCTCCTTTCACCCCCCTTCCCCTCTTTTAGTAGTATATGCAAAGTAAATACAATGTATTAAATCTGAATGTGGAATGTTGAAACTCAACATTTAATGCACAAGATTTGAGAATAATTATGATAGTTGTACATTTAGGAGCAATGAAAATATATGTAGTAGCAGGAAAAAAAGAAATACAAAATGAAACTCAAATTATCACCAAAATTGATGGTATTCTAATTTTCATTCCGTGTTGAATGTTAATGTTTTTTGTTGTAGGTTTTTTTTTAATCTCACCTTATATATATGACCAAACTCAAGGTTCTTGGTTTGTGTTTCTCTTACTTTACAAATAACTCTATTGATTATGCAAGGAAATTATTTTATATAATATTTGCAAACCTTTATAACCTTGAAAAACATAATTAGTGCAAATGTAATGCCTTGCCAATTTGTCATATATTGTACATGTTTCGAAAATATTTAGTAACATGTTTGAATTTTACATTTCAATGATAGCACAATATTCATACAAATTCAATATATAGTGTTAAATAGTTTTATTATTTTAGAAAGAAAAAAAAGATGAAATTCCAAAATGTTGGCAATATTTAACAACATTCTTTTACTTTTGAAAATTGGCCCTAAAGTTTACAAACTAAATCTTCAAATATGAAGTGATTTTAAAAGGTTTATAAGTGTGGAAGCTTGAAAAATAATAGAAATCTCCATAATTTTACAGTCAGTTTTAAATTTGTAATCATGATTATAAAAGGTTTACTAAAAAGAAAATTCACATTTAGTTTATAACTAGATTTACTTAATTCTTCTTAGGACTGATTTCCATTTTCAACTACATAAATAAACCCTACTAAACACATTTTGCCAATGCTAGTTTTATGAAAAAAATTAGTCTTTTGAAAAAATCCATAAAATATTAATTATATAACATTATTTTGTATGTTATAAACTGAGATTTAATATTTAGAATAATATTGTAAATCATCAATAATATAGTTGATACAATCTTTTTTTATTAAGTATAATTTACTATTAAAATTGTGATATATTATAGATCATATTTTCATTATTTAATTATTTAATCAAATGAAATTTCTAAGATGTGGGAAATACATCATTTATTTATTATAAAATTAGCCACAAAACATTTTTTATTCCTAAAACATGTGCTTGAGTTGTTTTTTTATAAAAATGGACATGGAAATCTTGTTAAATAAAAATAAATTGAGTGTTTCTTTTTAAATAAACTTCCATTTTAAAAAAAGAAAATATATAAATCTGTGCATCATTGAAAAATTATTTAAGAATAAATTTTAAATTTTAAAAATTGGATTTAAATACAAATAAGTATTAAATACTAGAACTGACTTTTTTGCAACATAAAATTATGAATTACATAAGATTATTTTTGTTTTATAAAATAATGTTTAATATTGAAACTAATGTTACATATAATAAATAATGTATAAATAATATTTCTATTAAATGTAAAATATTTATGATCAAATTATAATTTTTATATGTGAATAAATTGTATAATGTATTCAGAATTTTATAATATAATTTGAAAATAAAATACAAGTTTAAGATATGGGAAACGTATCATTTATTTATTATTACATTATCAATTAAATATTTTCCATTATAAGTCATATGTTCTAGTTTTTTAAAATTTAAATGCCATTGAAAGTTTATTAAATGACAAAATTTATGTGCATTTTTGCTCCTGTAATTTTCAAGTTTGAAAATAAAGTAAATATAAATGTGTTCATCATTGAAAAGAATTAAGAATGAACTTTTAATTATTTAATTTGGAAAACATATCAACAAGATATAAAATAAAAGTTGGCACATGTGCAACATTTCAAGTGAAAAATGAGTTAAATAAAATGCACCCCATTATATATTCACAAGTGGGTTAGTTTGTTGATTGGGGAGTTGTAAATTGACAAAGTGATGGTCAACGGTGGAATGTTGACCAAATATTCTTGAACTCCCTGGGCTATCAAGTGTAGGTGTCTATGTGGTTCTTGGCCTAGGTTTTTTAGCCTAGCCTAAGTAGTGACATGTGTAACAAATTCATATGACAAAAAAAACATTATTATTGTTCTTTTTTATTTTATGGCTTTTAAACTTATATTATATTATATATTCATTTTATTTATAAGTAATATGATATAATTTTTATTTAAAAATTAACTCAAACTTTTATGATAAATATAATACATATTAAATAAAACATATATAAATATTTAATTACTTAATTTGATAGTTGTAAAAGTCACAATCATATCCATGTTTACAACTACATGAATAAATGTGATCACCTTATGTGATGAGTCATATTCAACTAACTAATGATGTAGTTGTTTATGCATATATGGCTACTAATGAAATCATGCATGTAGTCATGAGAGACACATTTTATTGTTATGATGCATATTTATAGTACTGCTCATAAAAAAAAAAGATTTTTTGTGGCAAATTTTCATTATTTTGAATTTTTTGAGACAAAAATTGGAAACATGTTTTTTTAAAAGTGGAAAAAAAAATTAATAAAAATTTGGCACTTTTTAAAATTTAAAAATGACATTAAAAATTTACTCTAATTCGGGATGGGGTTAGGATGTTGGTAAAGGAAGCTAGTTTTCAAAGCATTTTCTTGTAAGTTGTGCAATCAATATAATATTTCATTTTTTATGTTAATTTTTTAAAAAACTTGTTTTGGAAATGTTTTGAGTGGAGGTTGGATGGGTTAAAGGTTAGGTTGGTGGACTATTTTAATATAATTATAGGCACTAGCTTGTGAAAATTCATCACATCCATTCTTATTATGCCAATCATTGACAACCCCAAAAGTTTTCTTTGTACTATCAAAGACATGTGCAAATTATACCTTTGGTATGTTATAAAAGTTTTCTCCTAACCCAAGTATTATGATTTGTAGCTCTTGGATTTTTTCATGTCTAATTGTAAAACTTCTTAAACTTCCACAATGCTATATTGATTTTTAATCAAACATCAAGTTCAAAACACTTGATTTGTTTATTGTTAATCTTTACAATTTTCCAATACATAAACAACCGAGATGTTTGGATGTTTATGTCACTCCAATAATCTAGCAACCATATTATTCTCTAATGTGTTTGTAATCCAAGTAGTTTGATTTGAATTTGGTGGTAAAACACCATGTATTTTTCAAAAAATGTTTGGTCATTTAAGGTTTGACCAATGATTTTCACTATAGGTTAGATCCCACTCATCTACCACACACATAATTCTTTGTTAATTATTTGGTGGTTAGGTTTTTGGTGTAGTGCCTATAAAAATGACTTGTAGTGGCAACAACATTCATCCTACAATCAATTGCCTTTTATCTTTTATGTCAAGTACATGAACATGTTTGGAGCCCTTATTTTCCCATGTGTGTTATCCTATTACATCATAGGCACAATATCAACCAAGAGACAAAGATTTCCAAAGGATCTGAACAAAACATGATGAAAAGGCATGCCTATTTCTAAATCCAAACACAAAAACCAAGGACAAGAATACAAAATGTGCAAGACATAGGTTTAAATATAATTTTATTATGAAAACATGAAAAGAATACAACATAGTTATGGTGCAAGATCATACTCAAAAACAATGTTGAACATATAAAGGTAACTTAAGGGGAACTACTTTTATTTATACATTGTTGAGGACTTAGTTCAAAGAAAAATATTTCTAAATATCTCAAATTAATTCAAGTTGTTTCAAAATATCTCAAAAAATCTAAAACTAATTTAAAATATCTCCAAATAACTCAAAACATTTACACATATCAAAAAATATTTCAAGTAACTTTCTTAAGACCTTCTTAATATCATTATGAATGAACAATGGATGAACTTCGTCCATTGTTCATGTTAAGGATGATGTTGACAATGATGATATGATGATGTTAAACAAATGTTGGCGACATCATCCATGACATGAATTAAATACTAAAATATGTTACTTTGATCACTACTGACAACAAATGAAAGTGAAACTCATAAGCTTTAATTATGTAAACAACATAATAAGCCATGAAATTACTAAGGTTGGGCAATTCTTTATGTTTTATCAGAACTATCAATTTTGGTTTTTCCCAACATTTGGAAAACCGGCCCAATGTTTAAAAAAAATATTTTAGATTTACAATAATCAATCAAGATATTTGAGTTTTAAAAAATTAATCAAATTGGTTTTCAGACAAAGCAATTTTCACAAATGTGATAATAATCAATTTTCATATTTGGATTTCCAAATCTGAATTTCAAATTTATATTCATTTATATTAAAAAGTTGGTTTAAAATCATTTGAAATAAAGCCAAACTTGTTTGTAGAATGATTAAAATGTTAATTTTTATTTATTATAATCTATATAATTTCCAAATTTTCTTTCAAATTACTTTAACTCTTCTCTTAATTTTGCATTAGTTTTAGTTATTCAT
>Ga0116228_10005935_pt1 | contig 10907 bp, 6 predicted proteins | sample S1TSphfallax_2_FD_89694 | JGI IMG/M metagenome (GOLD analysis project Ga0116228, IMG submission 89694) | Host-associated microbial communities from peat moss isolated from Minnesota, USA - S1T2_Fc - Sphagnum fallax MG | ecosystem: Host-associated > Plants > Peat moss > Unclassified | place: USA... | reverse complement strand
TTTCTTTGGGCCATGGAAAAAGGTGAAAGGGTGACAGCATTTGCGAAAGAATATGGGAAAAAAGTAAGGGTATTTTGGGAACCCTTTGGGGAACATGTCAAAAAATTGGGATCTCTCTGCTGCCCCCCCCCCCCCTCCCCCCCCAAAGAGAAAAACCCTTCACTCTATGGCGCAACTTCCCATTGGTTGCATGGAAATTCTATTCCTAAAATTGGCTGTCATTATTTTTGGCCTGGACTAGTAGCCCCTCCTAAGGGCATCCTACCTATTAGTTGGTTTTAAGGTCTTGCCTGATTGATAGAACTGTGACACACGGGAAATAATAGTGTAGTAGACTTCCGGAATTGACGTTTTTCATAGTACGTACTTGAATTGCAGCAGTGAAAACAAGTGCGTTAGAAAAACATGCAGCACGATGTGTGGGACCCGGGGGTTTAGGCTTTACCAACCCTTTTAAAACTGTATGCGTACTTATACATTTCAGTGGTGGGAGCGAGGACGCGTCTTCTTTGTCCCATAGGACCTTCCGTGCACGATGATCCCGTGTAGAACGGACGGCTGCCCTTCTTCCGTGTGGGTTTTGATCGGACGGCCAGCTGTCATAGTCGGTAATACAAACACTGCCAACCGAGGTGATGTCCTCTCGTTTTGAGATGTCGATTTTTATGCCATCTTCTTCCACAGCGCGTAATTTTAGCTGGCGCCCGTGTGCCCCCTAGTTTGACTTCTTTTACACAACCTTTTGTTATTTGTAACAACCTTTTTTTTCTTTTTTTTTCTTCGCTTTCAAGTCTAGCTAGTAGCAGTGTTTTTTTTAAAGGATTCTTGACAGTGGCCCTACTGGCTACTATGTGCTTGAGCTAGAAGCCCAAGTGGCTACACTAATGTGTTTGGTTGTTGGAAAAAATTAAAGATAGCATATGGCTATTTTCCCCTTGGAGGCATGGTGTGTTTGGCTATTTAAAGTTGTAACTATTGTGTGAATAGTGGCTATTTCAATTTTGACAAAGTATGAATTTAAGTAACAATAGAAAAAATTGTGGAATTGTTTGGCAAGTGTTGGTAGATTGGAGTGGTAGAGATTGGCAAAAAAAAATATCATGGCTAATGACTTAAGCTATTTGCATTACAACTTAGAAGTTAAGGATCAAACATAATTAATTTATAAGAGACAAAAACTGAAATCACATGAACAAAGTATAATGCTGAAAAAATAAATTAACAAATCATGTAAGGGAGTTGAACCCTTGTACAAGAGGACATTACACCTAACTACTACACATGATCCTAACCTACAAGTCACATGTTAGTTTGATCATAAAAGGAAAACCAAATGGGACCAATAGGAAGGAAAGATTTACCTAGAGCACAACTAATCGACATCATGAAAAACTAAGGTTGTTTTCCAGAAAACATCGAGCCAAAAGACCCTTTCTTTCTTTCTCATTAATCTAAGCCGCTATCACATTGTCATAAAGAAAATTATCAATTGTATAAAATGGTTGTGCAAACATGCACACCACCAAATCTAAATGCTCACAAAGTCGATTTTGTAATCTGGTTTTCATGAATGTTAGAGTTGAGAAAGTTCTCTCATCTTCCCATAGATCCCATAATTTAGACCACAACCAACTTTGCCACTTTCATGAACTCAAAAAGTTGAGCACATAACAATGCATTGGGAGAGAGTTTCTTCCATAGTATGGACATTAAATTGACATTCATGGGCTGGTCCATAGCCCATTGAACATTGGACATCATTGTGATCTTGAAAAAATAAGACTATAGGTCCCAAATGTTCACATCAAGCTAATAGTCAGGATCCAAGTTTGGGATGATTTAAGCTTTTTGGGCTAACTATAAAAATCTTTCAAGATAACCATATGAAGGAGAAAGGTTTGCTCACATGAATGTTTTAGCCAATATTGTGAGTACATCGACCTTAAAACATCCATCACATCCTAAGCTAAAAAACATTTTTCTTATTTATGATTGACTTTGGTTGTAACTTCAAAACATTGTTTTTGCACATTGTTGATGGTTTGTTGGAAAATAACACAAATCACATTGACACACCTTCAAGCTCCTTGATAGACTCAAATGCGAGTCCAATGGTGAAAACAATGGAAGGATAAGGAGTTGGGGTATGTTCCCTGGTTCACAACACTTTGGGGGTAGAAAGGTGTGTTGGAGTTTTAGGATATGGATTAGAACATGTGACAAGTGGGTCAATTATTCACATGAACCTGCACAAACCAAACAACAAGTTGGTTAGTGCATAGTTGGAACACTTTTGGTGCATGAATAAGCCACATGCAAACACGAACTCATAAAACTCACCACGGCCTGGGCTTGTGGGAAACCACCACCTTCCCCATTATAGTAATCTATATGCCTGGTCATGGGGCATGCACCCAAATGTCATTTTGTCCCGGGACTCCCAACTTGGGAGTCTTGAAATTCCTGAAATTGGGACTTCCATGACTTTGGAGGCCCATAATTTCTTACACAGTCCTCTGATTGAAGTGAGATTTGAAACAAAGTTGTAGTCCTTGTTGAGAGCTTTTCAATAGTATGTGGCATGCCACTTGAATGCAAATAAATTAGAGCGATTCCCTACGTTTAATGGTCGGGAATCAAATTGACAATTTGACTTTCAATCTTTCTTTTGGCTATAACTTATGTTTCAAGTACCCAGATGGGTCATGTAAGCCCATTTTAGACACCTAAGTTCCAAGAACTTTTCATTAGTATAAATAACTCCTCAATCCAATGAGGTTTGACCCCTAAAATTGCCCTCTAAAAATTCGAAAGTCCATTGGGACTCTATCGAGTTCAAATTCCCAAAGTGGGAGCCCACTTGGAAGTGTGTGCGTTCATTCCCTCACACTCTCCTACACTCCTTGGAACATGAAATGTGATTATCAGGCTTCACTTTTGGTTCACACCTTTGCAAGCCCTTGCCTTGGTCACGAGCCCAAGGCTAGGGTTACGACACACATGCACATAGACAAATATTTCAAGACAATGGGAATGCATCATGATGGAAGTGCCAACAATTTAAAAACTCAAGTTTTCCAAATTAATATTTAAATCAAATGCCCATTCATGCACCACTACATTTGATGTCCCATTTTGTATAATTTGGTACCCATTAAGCACATCACCCATGTAAGCATAAGGTTAGTGTACCAACAATAAATTTTTTTTTTGACATAATTTCATTGTAACAACAATGTCACATATAAAACACTATCAAGATTAGGAAACTTTTATCAATTTGTTAAGCCCTTCAAGCAAGGGCATGATATAAAAAAACCCAACCATTAACTGCAAGTCACAAAACAATTCCAAATTATGGGCAACTTGAGTAACAATGCTAACATATTGATGCATCTTCAAAATGAAGGCCCAATATTTAGATAAAACTTTTAAAATTGTGAATAGCATCGAAATCCAATGGGTTTTGATGTTCTTCAAAATCCATTGACCTTTTTTTTCCCACAATGTCGACCAATCCAATGAACTCCTGAATTATTCATGGATTGTGTGAAAAAAATGCATATAGGCTCTCCAATAAGTTACATGGACTTTGGATTTTAAAACATTCAAGATTGATGACCTTTTAGTTAGGTAGACCTTGGTAATACACAATATAAGGAAAACATTGAATAACATTGTTAGGAACGACAACAAATCTTACATCGACCTTGTAATTTACAATTTACAAGTTGTAAACAATTAAATCAAAACATAGGGTTTAGGATTCTAAACCTCATTTTTTCATTAAAAGCACTCCAAGCAATGAAATTGAACATTGAAATTTGTAAAATCATAAATGATTATCCTCACTTTAACACTTGCCACCAAATCCAAAAACATGGTCACTAATCTCATTGCATTCGTCACATTACTAAGTTTGATAACTCTCATGCTTTAGCTCATTGCTCTAGCTTTTTGGGCATGAACATTGAATACATTTGCTCAACTTAATTTTTTAAAAATCTAACAAACAATTCTAACATATCACAGATGTGCCATACTCACAATTCACTGGAAACTTGGAAGTAGTGGTGATGGCGCTCCTAGTTGCATAGCTAGTGATGGTGACAATGACCTTTTTGCACTCAATAACAAACAACGAATGTTTCTAACCTAGGTTGGTGTTTTGGTGAAAAATGACAACAACAGGGTAAGTAGAGCAACTTTAAACAACATAATGGAACCATTTGACAATGAGAAATTTCAAGTTCGCCATACATGGCAATAGCTATTATAGTTTAGGAGATATGGAAGGCAAACCCTCTTTTTCCCTAGGTAGCCTTTCAATGATTATGTTTTAGTTTTAGCCTTTTTTTTTTGCTTATAGGTAAAAGGAGCAGATTCTAGGTCAAAATTTGGCAATATTTTGCCACTAAAAAAAAACACTAGCTAGGAACTAATGCGGCTACATAGCTACAACTTCAATTAGCACAGTTGGCTAAGTTTGTGTGAAATGGAGTTGATGTGGTAATTTTTTAAATTGAAAAATGGTTCCAATGGTGAGTTTTCATTTGCAAATGTACACATAGTGGCTACAATAAATGTGATCGAAAACATTGGTGACATGTGCATTATTGTGGAAATGTATTTGGCTATGGGTAGTTTCCAAAAGGAGTATATTTTGTTACGTGAACAACCAATAATAGGCTAGTTAGCAATGATGCCTAGGATTTAATACCAAGCTAATGTTGGTTTCACCCATTGTTCCAAGTAAGTTATTGAACACATTATAACTATTTGAATTATGGAAATGGACATGCAAACTTATCACTTACATGCAAATAAATATTTCAAACAACAATTGTCTATAGTAGCCATATCCTAGGTGGAAGGTGCGGGGTGATTTTGTAATAAACAATTCATCAACCTTTTAGAACTTGATGGGGATTTAAACCCCAACCCCCAAAAGGGTGCTACCCATTATAGCTCAAGCCCTAACTTGCACCCAAAACCTTGTAAAAGAACAAGCCCATGGTACCTACCTTTGAATTTAAAATAAAATCAAAATCTCTATAAAAAAAGGTTAAAGAAGGATTTTTTTTTTGCATTTTTCCTTTGCTTTGGCTTTCTAAATCTTTAATGTTCATAAGTCATCATCATTATCATTACATCATCTCACATTTGCATTTTTTACTTACTACCAAAATAAAATTACAAATATTGGCAAAAGGCACAAGTTGAACCTTTTTTTATCCCCATGCATACTGAACCTTCAATGTTATACATTATGCATCCAAGTTCACTTTGTGTTTTACTAGATTTTGAATGAAATTGAGCAAATTTACCATGGTGAAAATGGGCAACCCCTAAGTAAAAAAAGACAAATTGTTATGGACAAGTGAATTCACTAATAACTAATTGAATTTACCAATAGTTAATTAAATCATTAATAATAAATTCACTAATAATATATAAAATCTTAAATAATAAATTTATTGATAGTTAATTATAAACCTAGGTTAAACAACTAGGAACCTTTACTAGGTTACTTATTTTTATGTTTTTAGCCCACCAACTTAGGGTGCAAAATGTGAAGGTTTGAACGTTTCACCTCTTTTCACTTCCATGTTAAGAAACAAATCCTTAACCATTGACTTGTGTTATTTAAATGAATGATATTATTTTGTTATCACATATTATTATTCACATTATTTTTAACCCTAAGCTATTCTTGGAAATTTTTGGCAATTCTACTATAGGTAATTATTGGCTATTTTACCATAAGCTATTCTAAGCTATTATATCATACACCATTATTGGTTATTTTATGTTATTTCACCATAAGCTATTGTTGGTTATTCTAAGTTATATTGCCATAGGCTATTGGTGGTTATTGGTGACTATTTTATTGTGGATATTGGTGATTATTTTACTGTAAGTTATTGATGGTTATTATATTGGTGGTTATTTTACTTTATTTTGTTGAAAAATATTCTTAGTTATTTTAAGTTATTTAAAAATATTATTAGTTATTTTATGATATGCGATTTTTGGTTATTTTAGAGTAATGTACCTTAGGCCATTATATTTTATTTTAAATTATTATACCTTAAGATAAAATAATTTATTATAACCTAAAGTATAATGAGCTTGAATAGCCTAGGGTATAACTTGAAATAACATATATTAATTTTAAAAACCTAAAATATAACCTAGGGTTGATTGAAAAATTTAAAATTAAAAACCTATAATAAGTTAAGATATTTTAAAGTAAAATAATTTATATTAACTTAGGGTATAAGTTAAAATAATTAAAGTAACCTAAAATAACATAAGATTCATCATAAAGTAACCTAAGGTATTTAAAACAACAATATAAAAAAACCTATTTACCATAATAAATTATAATAGTGGATTCTGTCAATTAGTAATGAAACATGATATTTACATAATGACCTTATAATGTAATAACTTTAACTAGGGTGAAATCATTAACATGTAATGAACCTATTTCACTTTTGAGGTCTTGTAGTGATTTAGGCCACTAAAATGCACCTCGCTTTTGTATTTGTGCATATTCCAATTTGCAAAGGATAATAAACCAAAAATTTAAGCAAATAAGAATTCAAGAGTTTGAAGCAAACAAAACAAATGGAAACTCAAAATAATTTGAAAACTAAAATAAATTATATATCTATAAAAGACACATCAAAATGGTGGAAGTGGACACATCTTTAGTTATGATTTTCCACCTAGATTTACAATCCACTTATATTTGTAATTAACCTTTAATAAGCTTATTACTATGACTCACTTATGCATCCACAAAACTTGCCTTGCCACTTGGCAATGGCCTCTTCATAAAGAAAATTTTGAAACATAAAAAATCACTGACTATAAAATTTGGTGCATAGATCCAAATGAATGCTCAACCTATTCCACAATTTGTTATTCATGAAATTGAAAATTTTGAAAATATGTTTTTTAATATAACCCATAATTTGGATAATATTAATCTTAACAAGTTTCATATATTTAGAGAGCTTATGGTTAAAGATGGTGGATGTAAATTTTTTTTTGCTAAAGCTTAATGATTGGGTTTAATTTATTGCCTTCACACAAGAATGGTCCAACATTATGAACCATGGCCATCTTGAAAAAAAATTTGACAATCAATATTTTGAATTGACAACAAAACAATCAAACCTTTGCCACAATCATTGACCTCATGAAACATATAGAAAATTTCTTCAACACACTCAAGTGAATGTGAAAGCCTTCTTCTACATTTGTTGGATTCTTGGTCCAAAATTCAAGATAAATGACACCCAAGGTAGTCATAACTTCATGTGCAAGGAAGCAACATTTAAGCTTTAAAACAAGATTCCGAGCTACCCCTTCACATTCCTCTCTTACCTTGTTGATTGATTGTTGGAAGGTAGCCTTGGTGACATGTTGCAGATTTCTTTACACCAATAACAAAATGGTAAAAATGATATTTGCTCCCAACAAATGAAAAAATGAAATATTCGGCATCCTTTCCACCATCTTGGTCAGAAAACCAACTCATGGGATAGGTTGCACTAGTTAAGGTCCCAATAAAATGAAAGTTATCAAAAGTTTGATCCTCAAATTTGGCATAAGGCTCACAATAAAGTTTGTACAACTTTGCATGGGTCAATTTGACAAAATCCACAAAGTTGTTAACAAATATGTATTTATTTCATGTAATTTTGATTAAAGTTGTACACAATCCAACAAAGGAAGGATACATGGGAGCCCCAAAATGAATTCAATGGCTCACAATGCATTCAATTTCTTTAAAACGCCCCCTTCTTTGCACTTTAGACATGCATCTTGACAATAAGCAAGTGGTTCTTTGCATAAACATGTTTCATCAGAGATAGCATGGAGGTCCACCTAGTTTTGACATTTTGAAGAAGCTTGTTGCCTTTGGTGTCTTGTAAATTAATGAGCTTTTGAAACTCTACAAACATTTTTGGGTTGTGAGCACAAATGAATATAGCCTTTGCAAAATGCCTTCTAGTCGATGTACAAGATCTAGTTTTGATAATGTGACCACCACCAAATTTGTTTTGTGAGTGAAGCAATGAATTCCACTCAAAAATGAAATAACCTTTTCCTTGAACTATAGTGTCACACTAATTCAATGGCCTTGGAAGATGTTGCTAACATCACAACCCATGTTCACCAACTTACTAGCAAATCCCCCCAACCCTAATCCACCAAATTCAAAAAAAACATTTCAATGTTAAAAAAAAGAGTTTTTAAATAACTATATTACACAAATAGTTTCAACACACAAGAGGATGGGGATCTTTTTCCATGCTTGGACAATATATAGATGGATGGAAATCCATTGGGTGTGGTCAATTATTGTGATTTCATTTGCACTTAACTTTCATGGCTTTTAATAACACAAAATGCATGACCTTTGTCATGCCCTAGCCCAAGGTATTGAACCAAAATTTTCCAACCTTCAAGAATTGTAATAAATGCTTACGTTTTCACAATTTCTCGTGGACATCCATGAGCTAGGTAGAATAACACAAGAAATTGCACATATTTATGTTTTTGTTTAATAGGCACATTAGCCAACAACTTGTCCAAGATAAATAGTTGATCAAAGGTAGTCTATGCACGTTCATTCTTAGCATGAGTTTAATCCTTGTTGTAATAATAAAACCTTGCATCAATGTTAAGCATTGATACCTTATATTTACAATGGCCAATGTGTTTCAACAAACTATCTACCTTTGGAAATAATAATATTTTTTCCCTATTCACATGAGTGCACACCTTACATTGAACTTGGTGCACCAAACCATTATAATCAATTACACCTTTAGCCCATGGCAAGTAATCCACCCATCTTGACACTTTCATGTTCCTTCATATAATTTCCTTTTTTTAGGGTTTTACTTTGTTGCATCCTCAAAAGTTAAATCACACATGACAACAAATGGGCTATCATTAGACAAAACAATAGGAGGTGTTAAGGAAGATGATAGACCAACCTCACCTTGTTAGGGTAAGGGGAAAGGATAAAAAGGCTTGAATTTGAAATTCTTGGGCAATTCAAAAGGGGGCATGGTTAGGTGGCTATAGGTTGAAGTAGAAAAAAAATTAAATTGACAAAATTTGAACATCAAGGGAAAAAACAACTTAGAGGAATGGTGTACCATTAACAATGATGAAACCTTTAAATGGAAATGCTCGAAAGCTTGCAACATTGGAACCAAAAGAAAATTGGAACAACATGAACTTAAACCCAAAAATGGAGCGCACAAAGATTGTAAGAAAAAGATTCTAAAGCAATAGGAATTTGGAAACTTTTAATTGAAACTTCCTAAGATTGAAAGATAGTGAAATTGGAATGGCTTTCATTTATTCCTAAGTCTTGAATCCTTTAACTCTTGAATATTAACTTTTCAATTTTCTCAACTTTCAAGTAAGCAAGTGACAAAACAACAAACTACAAAGGATTTGGGAATTGGAATGTGACAGAGCACCCTAAAGGCTAGTAGAACAAAATTCAGTTAAGATTCAAAATTTAAGATTCAAAAATGAAATATTTAAAAACAAATGGCAAGCCTTGTACCTTGAAATTGTAAATTGTAATATGTTTATGCACAACCAAAAACCCATTGAAATTGAACAAGAGTTTTTGAGATGTCAAACCTAAATACATGATGAACTCATGAACATTTTCATCCATTGAACTTAATCACAAGGCAAATCCTTTCATCATTATTCCAACATGAAATTTCATACACCATATTTCCAAAAATCAAGATGCGATGCCCTTTTAAGAGTCTAGCCAAGCCATCAACCTTAAACCATAAGCTTTCAAATGAATTCAATCACCAACAAAATGTTGCAATTTGCAAAATAAGATGCAAATTTGATTTTGTAGTTACAAACCCTACCAATTTCCTAGCTTTTACACACTGCCAAATCCTTATGCATGTAAAAATGTTGGCAAATTTTAGGTGATTTTGAATTGCATGTTTCTAACAAATTGTCTTGCAAGTAGGAAGAGGCGATGTTTACAAGCTTTTAGTGATGGCAACACTCTTGGCAAGTGACAACAATGGGAAAAATATTAATGTTGGCTAAGGTTTAGGGTTTTGAAAGGATGGTGATGTTGCGACTTAGCTACATCAAATTCAAGTGAAAAAGGTTGGATTACGACCTTGATTTTAAAGCAACCCTATCACAAGGGTTTTTTTGAACTTGCTTTTTGGCAAATTTTCACCAAAAACAAAGTTTGATTTGTAACTTTTAAAATCTAGGTCCATAAACAAGTCAATGTTTAAAGGGAGTAATTCATTTATTGGGTTTTTTCCCCTTCTTAAAAAACCGTAGACCAATGCAAGGAAATTTTTCTTTGATTTAATTGCACAAATTGTTTCTTTTCTTAAAAACTTATATTAGTTGGTTACAAATTGGTAAATTAAATTGCAAGGAAAAGATTGACATTAACATTAAAATATAATTGCAAGCAAAGAGCTTTAAGGTTTTTTTTTTATTGTTTCCAAATTCAAAGGGTCAAGTTAGGTTTTCAATTTTTGAATCTTGAAATTCTAAGTTTTGTGCCCATGAAAGTCCAACCAACAATTAGTAGCAATTCACCGCTTGCAAATTTTGAAAGCAATAAAAAGTTGAGGAATTAACTATTTGAATCTAATTAGAAAAGGAGGCAAGTTAGCTACTACATACCATTATTGCAAAAATAACACAGAAAGAAAATACAAAAGGAGCAAAGAAGTGAAGATGTTTTATCATCTCCATTTTCTCATTTATCCACTGTCAATTTCCAACAAGGGTATAAGGTATTTTAGGCGACATGCAGAAACCTACCAAACCAAATGTTTTTACATATGGCGATTTCAAATTTTGGT
>Ga0116228_10005934_pt1 | contig 10908 bp, 14 predicted proteins | sample S1TSphfallax_2_FD_89694 | JGI IMG/M metagenome (GOLD analysis project Ga0116228, IMG submission 89694) | Host-associated microbial communities from peat moss isolated from Minnesota, USA - S1T2_Fc - Sphagnum fallax MG | ecosystem: Host-associated > Plants > Peat moss > Unclassified | place... | reverse complement strand
GCCAAAACCCTACCTCATGGAGAACCCTAATGCTCACAAGAACAACTAGGTAGTTCTCTTGAACTCCTATGTTAGTTTACACAGATCATGAATTTGCTTGGGTATTGACAGATACAATCTGTATTGAAAGAGTATTAATTAAGCAGCAATATTCTCTAAAGTCTTAAGTAATCACCATTCTTATTTGCAGAAAGAGTGAAATTCTTCTTCCAAACCCTTGTACAGGATTTGGGCCTATTTCCAGACACTTGTATCTCAAGAATTGGTATTTTAAAGACTACGCCCTAAAATGTTGGCTTAGGGCTCAGGGTTAGTGGGCTTTTGTGGATCTGATACATTTGGGGCACCTCAAGAGGTGCAATTTATGCATTAACAGTGCATCTTTTCCCTTTGTGGCTGCTGGGATGCCAAAAGCCGTGTCCTTTGGAGACCTTGTACGGATTTTAAGGGTGAGAGACAGTGTTAGGTCAAGCACAAGGTAGAGGGAAACAGTTTATCTCCTTTGACCACCAACAAAAACTCAGGCATTTCGGTGTAGCAAACTGAGGAACACAGCTTCCTTTTTCTTCTCCTGAGTGGCAGGTATCATGATTGGGGAACAACACTTGGCACATGATCAGATGGGGACACCCAACCACAAGCCCCCGACCCGAGTGCGGTGGACTCCTAGCCAGATCCAGTTCCAGATTTTAGAGAGGCTATTTGAGCAGGACAATGGCACCCCCAACAAGCAGCACCTTAAAGAAATTGCTGATGAATTAAGACAGCATGGACAGATTGCTGAAACCAACATCTATAACTGGTTCCAAAATCGCAAAGCTCGTGCCAAGAGAAGACACCAGCAGGTTGCCCAGAGATGCAGAACCCACTTGAACCAAGCCAAGGGTGCTCAACAGGTTACTCAATTAATCTTACCTGAACTTCTTTCTTGCAATCAAGTCCTTGATCTTGGTTAAAATTGTGTTTTTCCTGTCTCTTTGCCATTTATCTTGGTTTTGTCCTTTTTTATTTTCTCATTTCTATTGTTAAGAATGATTTTTCAATTCTCATGAGAGAGATATATTCTTCTTGAGAAAAAAGATTGTGAGAAACACAGCAATTATTTCTGTCACATTATCATTTGCTTAAATCCGACTGTCACTAAAATCAGACACTGGAGTGCATGTTTCTCTGTGAGGCTTTAGATTTTTCAACAAATTTGAATGCTTTGGTGGATCTTACAGCAGCATATTGACAAGTTTATGTTTTGTAGGTGTCAATGAAGAATGGGGATTCAGAGGTAGACACGGATGCTGACTCTCCCAGGCAGAAGCAGCCAAGGTATGACAGAGAGCTGACCCAGAATAACTCTGAAAATTTTGCACATGTGAAAAGGATCAGTTTTGATCAAGGAAACAGAAGCGGAAATGAGCAGAGTCCTGGACAGATTGATCACCACAAATGGCAACAGGTCACAGTGTCATCAGTGCTTGTGGAGAAAGATGACATCAAACCCAAAATTCCCTTCATTGCAGGAGGCTTTGATCCACATGGCTTTGCCCAAGGTCATAACTTGAGAATCTATTTGAGAAGTTGCTATTTGCTGTCTGAGTCGGTCAATTGTCTCACCAGTTATTATGTCCAATTGGTAGTGGTAATTAGAATGTATGATGCTTCTGTTGTCCCTAACCTGTGTAACCCCCCCTTTCGCTGGAGGTGAGCCTTTCAGCTACCAGCTGAGTGCTTTTGTTTCAATCATAGAAACATGAGAACCCTGATTTCAACTGTTCAAGCTGCAATTTTGTTCCCTGATGTTTTAAAAATCTGGTGTTTTCCCTGCTCTTCCTCCTGCAGTTTGCTTTTATGAATTGGAATCTCGTTAATCTAAAGTATCAGGTTGTCTCAGAATTCCTTTTTGTGTTGACTCAAACTGTATGGAGAGCTCTCTATGCTTATAGTGATGTTTATATTAAGGTTGGGCTCTTGGAGCATTCCAGTGAGGCATGGCCTCTGCCCAGGATTCTATTGTCAAGCCCAGGACATAACACTCTAGAAGTTGTCTGCATTTACATCTCATTTCAAAGTCTATTTACCTGTTAAGTATTTTTAGATTGGCTCTTTATTCTTTTGGTGTTTCCTTGAGAGTGTTCTGGACCATTCTTGATTTTATTTCCTTTGGTGCCATGTAAGTTGGTAAATACCTTTCTCAATTAACTTTTTTCCTCATGATCTGTCATTGAATTGTTTGTGATGCTGTCAGTCAAGAGATGATAACTCACTGGAAATAGCTGGAGCACATACTTTATTATGCTTCATATTAAGGTTGGGCTTATTATTTATTATGCTTTTAGCAGGAGCTACTGTATCCAGCACAGTGAAGATTGGTGACAGCAGCAAACCATTGCAAGCAGCACAGGATGTAAATGATGAGGGTACTCTTCCTGGTGATTCAAAGGCTTCAGATAATTCCCACCAGTGAAGGGAGTCCATCATTACACCCTATCCAGATTGAAGAAAGCTATAGCTTAGCAGGGTAAGCTATCTCATGCTTTTGTGTATGTTGTGTTCATATTCTATTTAACTTCTGTGGTTTGGTCTCCTTTCACATTATGCTACCTGCAGACTTACCAGACCCTTGTGATCAGGGGCCCAGTTCCCAGTATGGCTGAATCTCAAAAGCGGCCAGAAAAAGGATTAAAGGAAGCGCTGGGGGTTGGACCCACCTTCTGGAATCTTCACTAAGTGATGTTTCCTAATACCCAATTGGAGGATCTTTTAATTGCTCCAGGTAGTCCTAGGACCAGTTGATTGGTAATGTGCAAAAGGCTTTAAGCAAGAAAAGAAGAAGATTCTGGAGCCCCAATAACTAAATTGTCAATCCTGGAACATTCATGTGAAAAGATCCTATCATTCTATCCCTCTTGCTGATATTTAATGGTATATGCTGAGGTTCATGCATTGAATTTTGGACCTATAACAGAGTGCAATCAGAGTGGACGATGTCATGAACATGGTTCTCCCAACAGAGAAAGTCCTACCCAAAATCTACTGGCCAACTGTATTAGTCTGTTCACAATGTGAAAGGTCTAGGGTCCATGGAGGTAGTAGTTGTACTTATGTTTTTTGTCCAGATAAATTTTAATTGATTTTGAACGATCATTCCTCGGATGATCTGTTTTTGAACCTGGTGAATTGATTATCATTTCACTTCTGTGTTTCATCTTGGTGGTTTCTTTTCCCCTGGCTTTTTTAGCTTCTTCACCTGTTGATTTCCTCAATCTGCTCAGCCAAATCTCCAGTGACAAACTGTCACTCTTCTCAGTCATCCACCCTTTGCTTCTTAAAATATAATAGATAATACAATAATATGATTGTTTGTGTAATGCTTTGCATGAAGATTTTTGCAGATTTTGGCTTAGTCATAAGCTTGTTGCAGTTTGAATATGTCTCTTCTTCACTTGTTTGACTTGCTTTTAGTGTTGTTGGAGGACCCATTTTATCCAGTAGTAAAGCAACCTCAAGATGAGCAGGCACATTATGCCTTCTTCCTTTGCACTTCTACTGATTCAACTAGGCCCCCTATTCAGAGAATGCCCCCACTTATTTCAAGAATGTTGCCCTACACTACCTAGTTATCATCTTGTGATTGTCCCAACTAAATGCCGATTTGATCACCCAAATCATATGTTAAAGATGGCCTCTTCAAGCAGGACACACCTGTGTTTGAAAATGTGGACATAAGCAACCATATATTTCATAAAAGTACTAGAATAGTTTTAGGGCCTCACTAACATGGTAAGTGCATGCCTAGCTAGTTCCACCCATCTACCAAGTGTGGAGTTAGATATATTTCTTCTGGATTGAGGTGCATTAGTTGCCCCCCAGACTAATCTAACAAACTGAGCAAACAAAACTGCAATATCCTCCATCTGCTCATGCTGTACTAAGACTGTACATTACTACTAATCTTGGATTTGTCACTAAAAGTATGAAAGTCAAGAACCCAAGTGGTTGGGATTTACAGCTACCTTGCAAATGGTTGTGGGTTCAATTAACCAATAGGCCATGCTAGACAATGGTCATGCTATACATTACCCACCTACCCAATCCAGCTGTAGTTCATGGCATCAACTGGTCACCAAAAACCCATTTGGGTACCTGGGGGTCAAACTTGGGGGAAAATCTCTGGACAATGAAGCCCCTCAGCAGTTTAAAAAGTGATCAACAGTAGCCGTAAAGGGTAAAGAGTCACTCCGTCACACTTAGTTCACAAGGTGTTCCCCTTCAATCACTAGCACTTTATTTATTATCCATACTTGTGACCTAAACAAAATGCTTTGCATTACCTGCACCTACTGCTGATGGCTGTCTTTGATTGCTTGCCAGCCCCAGCTAACTGATTCCCACTCATTATGCCTCTGAAAGTTGCAAACGTGGGAGAATATTCATTGATTGAAGCTCCTGCCCAAGGATCACAATAACAATTATTTTAGTTAATCAACAACACCTTAAAACACATATCAAACTTTGCCTGAAATATCTTATCAAAAGGCTGACCTGGAACAGGAGCTTGCAGGCATAGGGAAGTTTCATTGTTGCCATGTTCTCTCCACTCTTGCAGTATGTACACAGTGCAATCTTCAGCTTGTGATTATAGTACCCCATCATCCCACACTTTGTGCACACCTGATTCCAAAGCCATTGGTTAGTTCCACATGGACCTCCTTAAAGGAAGGTTACTACAAAAAATCAAAAAGAGGGATGATCAAGGAAATTAGTAGCATCCAGGAATGTGGCACATCATCCCACCCATTGTAGCATGCACCTGAATCTGAAACTGATCACTGGAAATCATAAGTCGTTCCAAAATCATCATGCTAGCCCCATAAGCTATCAAGCAGTCCCTCTCCATTTCACCAAGCCTGAGACCTGCAGCCAGCTATGTGTAAATACCAGCAATATCTTGATACTCTCAATATTCATATCTGTAACACAGTCAACTTCAATAGACTGAAACCATGCACAAGTCACAATTACCTCCTTCTCGGCTTCTTCCTTCAGTAGGTTGCCTGGTGAGCACCACTCGAGGACCTCTAGCTCGGGCATGCATTTTGTCCAACACCTGCATTCAAAGACGTCATCATCACTCCTGTGCCACTGCATGTTCTTCACCCCTCTCTTCATTTCAAGCTCAGTTACACCAGATTAAAAAATCTTCCAACAGTGGTGCTTCCATCATCAAACAATTGAAAGGTGACAGAAAGCATGCATACCATATGTTTAAGCTTCTGGTAATACACTGGACCCATAAAAATATAAGCCTGTAGTGGATATCCAGTAATGCCTGCAGTAGACTTGAGAAAGATCAGAAACCTTACTGGAAATGACCAACAAGATGTCAACAACAGGGGATTTCAAAAGGCACAAGTCACAACTTGAGATAGAATAGACCTGAGTAAATGAAGTCCTTGCCACTGTAACTGAAACCATGATTTACAAGTGTCTCGCTGTTTCCAAACCACCCAGAAATGTTCAGAGAAGTACTCCTCGATTAAGGTCATCAATAGAGCAAAGCACAGCATGAATCTCACAAGCATCAGATTTGGCCTACAACATCTTGTAGCCTACTTGGAAAACAAACACATACCTGATGGCTGATACAGTATCAGCATGCCCACTAGGCTCCCCAAATGCACTCCCATAGTGAAATCGCCCACTCATCACACCAGCCTTCCCTCCCAGCAGCTCTATCATTTTACCAACTGTCATTCGACTGCCACCAGCCAAAAAGTTCATTAACACAAGCTGTCAGAATCCAGCTGCTATGGTCCACACATATTTATTGTTTATGGACAATGAGATGAATAATTACTAGCAGCCCTCATCTGCTCCTGGACACATGAAGATGTGTTTCAACATCTGGGATGGACTCAAGGAATCCTGAAAACAAAAAAACGAAAAACCCTTGACTAAGATGAGTGCTTACAACACTGGAAATTCCAGTTTTTCAGACATATGAGACCCATTAAACCCCATGTTTCAAATTTCCAGTTTCATTGGCTGTCTCAACACAAAATAAAAGCATCTTAGCTTTCCAGAGACACAAACCTGGGGAAACCATGGGGATTCATGATAAGATCTGGGCAGATACCCCTTTCAGAAAAAGGAAAGTCCTCTTGCTGTACAATAGTTCCACATACTCCTTTCTGACCATGCCTGCTGCTAAACTTGTCCCCCACCTGCCCCAGCAAGGACATTAGACATCAGTAATTGACCGTATACCTTCCACACAATTGTCCAGCGTGCACCAAACTGTTTATAGTCTCAACTGCTGTGCCAAGGACAAACCTAGGAGCATACAGCACATCCTTGCAAAAGAAAGAACTAGAAAGGCCTACTAAAACCTGGATAAAGACATCAGAGAGAGAATAGAATCTAGCAGGGATTCCCAGACACCATGATCAGCCTAAAGAACCAGAACTTCAACTGCTAGATGAACATCTTTCAACAAGATCAGAGTCCCTAGTGTACTACCAAAAACTGCTGGGCACCACAATAGGATGATGGCAAGGTCTTCTGAGAAATCCACTTAATTTTAATACTTTCTGTTTCTAGGTTGAGGGTATTTTAAGACTAAAAATTCCAGGAACCTACATGCCTACCTCTGGCCGTCGGGTATGACGAATGAGGCACTTGACAATAAAATGATTCTCATCATTGCTGGTAAGCAGCACTTTATCAACAACTGCACACTCTCCTGGTGGCCCTTTATACGTCTGTGGTGTCCGCTTATATGCCCTTCATCCCAAACCAAGTCTCCATCTCAAACATTGCCAGAGAGATGTCAAGCACCCCAACACCAATGAAAACAAGCATATCATAAAAGAAGCATGTGACAATCATGCCAGCTACTTTCCAAGTCACACACTTCAATTTGAGTATGCTTGGAGGGACCTACTAAGGTCTGGGACATGAATGAAGCTCTTTGTAAACACAGAGTGACACCGTTCCAGCAAAGTTGACTTACGAGTCTGGCATTGCCTGTGGGTTCATAACATTGTCTCTCGTGTTAATAGGGCTCTGCTTGTTAATATAGATGTCTCCTGGTCGGATCATTTCACCAACTGCAGCAATTCCATCCCTATCTTGTATCTACAAACCAAAGGATTGAGTCAGAAACAAATTATTAGCTTGACATACTCCAGAAGCATCAATTTGATTGCAAGGTGCATGCAGAATGTTCACAGCATTTGACTAGGCCCCCCAGTTTAGAAAATGATTGTAGTCAGTTGTGCAAAATATAAGCATGTTCTAAGTACCTGATGCCGAGGGGCAACTTGCACACCTCCCTTGGCTGAGGTATTCATATCAGGAGCCACTATTCGGTCCGCAGTTCGATTATTATATTTTTTCAAAGCTGTAACACTCCTGTATCACTCTCAAAGCAGTCAAAATCAAGTGCATCCCACAGATCTTACATATAGCATAGTCCACATGTTGAACTTGAGAACAGCAGCAAATACAGAGGTGAAGAAACTTACTTCTTCAGGACTATGCAACGACCAAAACCACGATCTAGGGATGCCTTGTTCATGACAATAGCATCCTCAATATCATAGCCACTATAACTCATCACTGCCACAGTTGCATTCTGTCCTGCCCCAAGCTTGTCATATCCAACCTGCACATAAACAGCAGCTTAGTTTATGTAAGTAAATTGCTTTCTGTCAACTTGTGCCCAACTTTTCACAACAGGGTGGCTTCTGTTCATTGCTGAGTCCAATATGATGTTCAGAGTGATTAACCAAAAAGGGTTTGCCATTAAGAGCTGTCAAGCTTCAGTTTAAAGAAGTCATTAGAAGCCTTTTCCACCTCACCTGTACCAATCCTGTCAAAATAGCCTCTAGACTACAAATTGTTTATTTTTCACTCCTCCCATTCAATTTATGTATCATATTTCAATTTTGTTCAGGTGATTGTGGAGATGGTTTACGGTTACCAGTTCAATGGTCTTCGTTGTCAGTAGTGGGCGCTGTGGGTACACCAAGAGATAAAGAAGTGTATCGATTCGGTGCAACTGCAGCATTCCACCCCACAAAGCACTGCCTAATCAGACATCAAACAGGCATAAATATCTCTTCATAAGCACTGAGAACTCATTCCTCATGGTTTACATCACCCTGACTAGAATGTATAGGTGACCCAGGAAAAAAGGTTACAGAGATTTCAGATCTGATAACATATCAGCAAAGAGGAAAGAGAGGAAATTCAAACCTAAAGAACAACAGGAAGAAAACTAAAAAGAGAACAGGATTGACAGCCATTATGTTCAGCTACCTCCAACAACAATACGTATAGTAGTGACCAGCTACCAGAACATCCCCACTGCTACATGAGCTCCCAGCTAAGGGCACAGGCCAAAACTATACATTAACAAACATACTGAGTTTCTGTCAGAATACCAGTAGTGATGGGAAGACTCAGCCATGCTGCTGGCTAGGTCAAAAAAATCCAACAGCAAGGAGGAGACCAAGGACACCAAGAATGAGGAGGAACATAAACAGATGAAGAGAAAAGATATAAACAACACAGAACTTTAAGAACATGATGTTTCCAGGACAAAATGGCCAGTGAAAAGCTCCTCACTTTGATTAAGAAAACCTTAAAGACAGAAACCCCAAGCACAAATCTTTCTCTGTTAAGCAAATCCTATGGTTTGATTTCATCGAAGAGTAACCTTTCCTCTTCAGAGGACTGATTAAGCTTTCTCAAGAAGCATTAAATGTAGAACGTATGATAATAAACAGGAAGTGTTGTCCCTAGTATCTTCCAAATGCACCGAAAAGTAACAGCATGAACAAATGAACTTGTTGAGTGAGATGATAAAACCTGATTGTATGCAATATTGCCCATAGCCTGCTTCCCCATAGCACACTGCCACAAGAAGAGATAAGGGATTTGTACCTCAGTCAAGGAATTGGTGTTTGAAAGGTAGCTGTCTGTTTAGAACACTACATATGGTCACATCAATGCTTTGCCTCTTCACATTCAACAAACCCATCACCACAGATCTACCAAGACATGAAAGAAATCCTTGACACTAGGGACCAACTGATAAAAAACCCCTACACATGAAAAATATTGAGCCTCAACATAGCAGATGATAAAACTCAGCAGTCTTTTGCATCAACAAACATTCTTAACTGCCAAAATCCTCCAACCATATACCTGCAACCTGTCTCAACCAAGAATGCTGGAAAAAGAGCCCATTTGCTGGAAACCTGAAATATAATACCTGGTAGGTGTTGCGAGGAGATTGATTGTGATGAGGGTAAGGAATGAGGCCTGCACAAACACCCAAGATTGTAAACGGTTCGATCTCAATGTGCGTTGTGGCAGGTGTTGCATCTGCTTCATACAGGGCTATCTGTTCATGCCCAGAACCCATGTCAGAGATTGTCTATATTCACCTTCATCAGACACTAATTGGAGGGCAACTGCCAACTACAGTGCTTCAGGAGTATCTGCAAGCTGACCAGGCTGTTGTTCTCCTCATTCACGTCCAAATATTCCACAAGACCTTCTCTTAAGAAGTCATCAAAAGTACGAAATCCATCCTGAATACATGGCCATGAAACAAAAAGAGAGATTAGCCTTGAGGGTCTTTTCACTGAACAGACTGCCATGTCAGCAGGGCAAAACACTTATAGAAATTCTAAAAACAACAATGCTCTATGCAATGATGGTATTCAAAAGATGCAGGTCACACCTTGAGCTCCTTCATGTGATGTTCCTTGATTCGGGACACACCATTATCTGCTATGACCAATGGGCGGCAGACACGCCCTCCATCTGATGCAATATGGATGCTATGCTGTTGACATTATTGCACAAATTAGCACATAGATAATAAAAAGAATATCACAGACACAGAGATTTGGTGAGGCAACATGCAAAACCTGGCCACATAAAAAGCGATGGCCCATAAACAAGCACTTTGGAATCAAATTTGAAACTAAAGCAACAGCTCATAATACACTATGTGAACACAAAACATGGCAGAGAGCAATTCTGTAACTACACCTTCAGTGTCAATTGAACCACAAATTTCAACAAGACTTCATGGTTATAAATAGAACCCAACTTGTGAGGGCTCATGCTGATGCCCTAACACACCTGCCCAGGATTCACATGAATGCTGACAAATTCTCCAATCTTGCCAGCGCGTCGCAATTTCCTCAGGGTCTCTGCAAACCGCTGCATGATACATGCCCTGTTGAGATAGCTTGCTGGAAACTCTATGAAAACAGAAGCTACTTCCTTGAAAACTAAGAGATAAGTAATTATCATTCAGAGTCTTTGGGAGAATAAGCAATTTCCTTTCTGCATTCAACCACTGCAGAGTGTAAAATATAAGGTTCTCCTGATTGCATGTCCAGAAACTCAGAGAAACCAAAAGAAAGACACACCTGTGGTCTCCTGTGCACCCCAAGAATAATTCCATTGAAGAACACAATATAGGTATGCTGAGAATGAAGCTCCTCTCCAGACAACATACTCAAGTCTTCAACTCCCAATGTTGTGCACTGCCAACAACTAACTATATCAGTCCAATGAAAAATAGACAGAGATCCGCTTGCTCTTACCAACTCCTAAAACCCAAAAGATAACCAAATCTTACATGGGTGAACTCCTGATGGAAAAGTGGAAACTAGAACATACATACATACCAAGGCAATTAAGGGGCCTTCCTCCTCATCAGTGGTGACATGAGTCATCAAAGCCAGATTCTTGACTAACCCACAAGCCTCGCCCTCTGGTGTGTCACATGGGCACAACATTCCCCACTGCCATCAAACCAGGAACATAAGAACTACTCCTACAGCAAATCAAGTATGCCATAGGAAACAATACAACAAAACCATACTC
>Ga0116228_10005932_pt1 | contig 10909 bp, 10 predicted proteins | sample S1TSphfallax_2_FD_89694 | JGI IMG/M metagenome (GOLD analysis project Ga0116228, IMG submission 89694) | Host-associated microbial communities from peat moss isolated from Minnesota, USA - S1T2_Fc - Sphagnum fallax MG | ecosystem: Host-associated > Plants > Peat moss > Unclassified | place... | reverse complement strand
TGCGGCTCGAGGCTCTGCACCTCATCCCAGCCGATGGGGTGTGGATGATGCCCGTGAGCCCCCAAGATGCGCGTCCGAACTCGAGCATCTTCTGGGAGGCGGACAACACCCGCCTGTATCGCCGGCAGTGGCTCGAGGCCATCGGCAATGGCTCGCAATTCATTCAACTCATCACCTGGAATGATGTGTCCGAGTCCACCCAGGTTGAGCCGTCGTCGGCAACCCAATTCGTGTTCTATGATCTCGGCATGTTCTATGCCGCATGGTTCAAGACGAGGCGTATGCCGAGAATCGTCCGGGACGCCATTTATTACACCCATCGACGGGAAATATTCACCCCGGATCGCCTGCCGCAGACGGGCGACAGGCCGATGAAACAGCTGGGCACCTCACCGCTATCCAACGACATCGAGATGCTGGCGTTCCTCACGAAACCGGCGACGCTCGAGATCGAACTCAACGGTGTGCGCCGCCGGCAATCGTCCGCTGCCGGGATCGGCGAGTTTCGACTACCCGCCGAGCCGGGGACGCCGAAGTTTCGGATTATTCGCGCCGGGCGCGTCATCGTCGAGACCACCAGCATCTGGCCCATCGTCGAGGAAGAAACGGCGCTCGACCCCGTCTACGCGGGCGGCTCGAGCAATCGCCCGGCGGTTCTCGCCGGCGCCGCAGTGTCCCGTGGGCCGTAAATTCCTGCTGTGCCGACCCTCCGGCGGCCTGACCGACACGCTCTGCCAGATCGAAACCTGCTGGCGCTATGCACAGCAATTCGGCCGGATCCTCGCCATCGATGCGTCGGCTTCCGGGCTGTGGGGGGACTTCGCGGATTTTTTCGTGCTGAAGGCTGCGGATCTCGAAGTGCACGCGCGCGCCACACCGCAGTTGATGGCCGACTTGAACGCGATGTCCTGTTGCCCGGCGGCGCTGCGCGGCAGGCTGTCGCTGCCCGACGGGCGCTTGGGTTATGCCTGCCGCTGGGATGCTTCACTGTCGGCCCTGGTCGATGCGCAGAGCGGGAGCCGGCTGTCGTTCGATTTCACCATCGATCATCCGCAGGACGTGCTCCTCCATCATCAGGCGGGCGGCGGTCCCAGCCAAGCTTTCGCCCTGTTGCAGCGGGTGGTGTTGACCGCGGATCTGGCGCTCGAATGCCGGCAGCGGCTGGCCGCGTTTGGCCGCGACTACGATGCCATTCACATCCGCAATTCCGATTACCGGACCGACTGGAAGGAATTTCTGACGCGCATCGCGCCCGAACTGTCGTTGCCGGCCGTGCTCGTTTGCAGCGACGATCGAAACGTGCTGTCTTATGCGCAGGATTTCTTCAAGGGAAAACGCTTGCTGGCATCGAGCATGCCACCCGATACGGCGGGCAAGGCTCTACACACGCACGAATTCGCCATGTCGCCGGAACTGCGGCGCCGCGTGGTCAGAGACGGCCTCATCGATCTAATCGCGCTCGCGCGTGGCGCCACGCTGCATTATACGAACACCACAAACGGCTATCCTTCCGGTTACTCCGAACTCGCGAGGCATCTGCATCTCAATCGCGCGGTATTGGAAAGCCTCATCGGTGCTTGATCGAACGACATCGGCGACGCGCAGGACGTTGGGGACGCGCAGGACCTCGGGGATGCGCAAGCGAACCGAGCGCTCATAATCCAGCCGCAGCTTCCTCGCACTGGGCTTCGCTCACGAGCTTCGACAGCTGCCGGGCTGCGTCATCATTCCATGCGTCCGCGGTAGCCGGCGTCAGCTGAACCGCGCCGGCCTGCACCTGGTCCGGGGCTCCCTCGCATCGGCTCAAAAAAGCGCGCATGACGGCATCGATGGCGAGGCGGCTGGGCTCGCGGCGGTCGGCCTCGAAGAAGTCGTAGGGCGCCTGGGGCCCGGTGACGATCTCATAGGCGGGAAAGTAGCTCACGTCCGGCCGGCTTCGGCTCACCTCGCCGGCCGCCACCCGCAGCACCGACTTGCTGTAGATATTCGCCACGAGCACATGCTCTCCGGTTGCCGTCGCAACCAGGGGTACCGGTGAGACAGTGAGCACGACGCGTAGGCCGGGCCGCACTTCGCGGAGCAGATCGATCAGTTCGGTGAGATCCTGCATGATCTCGGCTGCCGAGAAATTCTTGAAGACATGGTGGTCCGGATCGAAGCGGCCCGCCACCGTGCCGGGACAAGCCGGGAATACCGCGCCGTCCGCACTCGACACCCAGGCTTCGGTCAGTCCCAGCGTGAACACGAAGACATCCGCGGTGCGCACCGCCGCCAAGATCTCGGTCAGATGGTGGGCGGTCAGCCAATCGAATTCGCGCTCGCAGGCGGCGGGGTATTTGAGACCCGGCCTGAAAGGGTCGACGATACGGTCGGCGGTGACGATCCAACGATCTTCGATCGGCTTGAACCTGCCGAGCGCGCGCTTCAGCATCTGCGACGCTTGCCGCGGGGTGTAGATGTTGCCGTAGGCTGCCGAGAATCGGGAGTAATTGAAATGATCGTCGATCACGTCGGCAAAGACGGCGGGCGGACGGTCGCGGCGTACGTATTCGAAGCCGGCCGCCTCGAGATAGGGAACGATGTTCGCCGCAAAACAGCTGCCCGCCGACGCGACTCGTTCACCGCGGCGAATGAGCGGCGCCCCGACCGCGAGGGTGGATTCCCAGCCGGTGAGGAATGCGCGCTTCCAGAAGGCGCGGTCCGCGGCAGATTTGTAAGGGTGATCCATGCGGCGCTCGCTTTTCGCAAATCATACGCCGGGTCATCGGCCAATTGCCATTTCCGACCCGCCCGATCAGGCCCCCGATCGTTCCAGTGCCGCGACCGCCGCGGCGATATGGGGCAGGGCCGCCTTGCCATAATCCTCGTTCGCATGGGTGAAGTTCCACAAGGGACCGCGATAGGGTGCAGCCAGGTAGCCGTGCGGGTCGAGGACGGTCGGCGGCACCGGCAGGAACACGGCGCCCGCTGCATGCGCCTCGTCTGACATGATTTCTTGCATCACGCCCCACAGGCTTCGCATCACGGGCGCGGGCGTGAATTGGCAGCGTGAAATATCCATCCCCATGTGGGCGGCCATGGCTGCCCACTGTTCGTGGGTGCGCAGCTCCTCCGTGTAGTCGACGAAGTCCTCCCGCACCGGGGGAGTGCCGCTGACGATCACCTCACGAGCGCCTTCCGCCTTCAGCCGAAGAATCATGTCACGCAGCCCGGCCGGCATCAGCAAGGGCGAGGCCTTCACCTGGCGCCGGGGGACGAGAACCGCTCCGGGATAGGGCGTAAAATTCGGCGCATGGGGGTCAACCACGTCGAACAGCGGGGAGGGGGCGAACACGAAATGCGCGTAGTGCTGATTGCCATGAAGCAGCAACACGGCCACCCGATCGCGCGCATGCTCCGCGAGGGCATCCCAGTAGGCGGCGCCGCGGCCGGCGGACCATGGTTCCATCAAAAAATAGCCGTTGGGTATTGCCGCATCGACGGGCGCCAATGCAATCGGGCCCTCGTAGCCATACGCCGCACCCAGCGCAAACATATGCGAATGACCGGCGACGATGAATTCGAGCCGGTCGCCGGGGGCGCGGTCGCCGGGGGCGCTTGATTCAGACTGCATCGACGCGCCGCTCATGCGCAAAGTTTACGCCGGCTCAGCCATCGAGGTGAGTCATTTGACAACGTTCACACGCAACCAAGCGACCAGTGCCTCGAAGGTGAAGGCCTGCTGCTCGTACAGCCCCAAAATGAATTCTGCCGTCGCGTCCGCGTCCGCGACGAACCGCCAACCATTGATCGCGAGGAACGTGTAAGTCGCCGCAAATGCCGTGCGCTTGTTGCCGTCGATGAAGGGGTGATTCTGAGACAGGCTCTCCCAGAGCGCCGTCGCCTCGTCGAGCAGATCCTGGTAATGCCCGGTCTGCGGCCGAAAGAGCGCGGCCTCGAGCTGGCCCGGGTCGCGTATGCCGGACGAGCCCCCATACCGCTCGATCTGATCCGCATGCATCGCCAGCACGTCGTGCAGCGTCAAATAGTCGGTCACCGCGCCAGTTTCTGGTAGAGCGCCGCGTATTTCTCATGACTGCCCTGATACGCCGCCATCACATGCGGGCGCGGGCGAGCGTTCTTGCGCTTCTCGAGCAGATCGGCGAGCGCTTCCTCGACCAACGCCTGTAATTGCCGCCCCTCCTGCTGCGCCAACCGGCGCACGCCCGCGAGCAGCGTGGGATCGACTTGAGTGGCAAATTTCTCGCGCAGAGTCGTCATGGCATCCTCCCGAAAGAGTGCACGCTATCATGATAAATCATGAAATATCAAGAAGGTGGGTGCGTGGCCAAAGCCACCTCCCCGTGAGTCATTATTCCTGCGGATAACGCCAACTCCTCGATGAACCCTTGAAGTCCATAGCCGCGAGGATTGCATGACCACCACGAAGATCACCTCCTTCATCACGCAACCGGTCGTCCTCGGCAACGGCACCTATGCGTCCTCACTGACCGTTGAATCGTACGGTGCCATCGATGCGCTGGCATCGCCCAGCAACCCCCGGTCGATCTACATCGGCGTCACGACGGATGCGTCGGATTCGACCTTGACCAACTACGGCTTCATCGGCGGCAGCGGTGGATTGGCGGCGAATTCATCGGCCACCAACGGCGGCATGGGTGTCGATCTCGCGACGACCGGCGACACCATTATCAATTACAGCCGAATCGCCGGCGGCTTCGGCGCGTCCACTGCCAGTCACTCGGCTTACGATGCGGGTACGGGTGCGGCGGGTGTGGTGCTCGATTCGGCCGGCGGGTCCTTATCCAACTTGTCAGGCGCCGAGATTTATGGCGGCAATGGCGGCGTCATCGGCTACCAGGCCAGCGGCGGCGGCGGCAATGGCGGTGACGGCGCCGACTTATCGGGCGGCGCCACCTTGTATAACGCGGGCCGGATACTGGCGGGCGGGGGTGGCGGTGGCGATACCCCCGCGTTCGCCGGCAGCGGCGGCGTGGGCGTCAGCTTGACTGCAGCCGTCGGCATGTCCAGCAATGTCGGCACCATCGAGGGTGGCTATGGAGGATACGGGGGGCAGGTCGTGCTGGGTGGCGCCGGCGGCGTTGGTCTGCGTCTCACCGCGACCACGCCCACCACGGCCGCCTTCAGCAACGAGACCAGCGGCCTGCTTTACGGCGGTCACGGTGGCAAGGGAGCGACCGGTGGCCATGGGGGTGCGGGCGCCCTGGTTGCCCAAGGCGCCACGCTGTTGAACTACGGCACCATCCGGGGTGGGGTGGCCGGCGAGGGTGAGTATGACGACGGGACGGCGGGCACCGGCGTCGATCTGTCGGGCACGCTCGACAACAGCGGCGCCATCACCGGCGGCGGTGGCGGCGATGGCGGCGATGGCCTGTACCTCGCGGCCAGCGGCACGCTCGACAACCAAGCCGGCGCTACGATCACCGGCGGCGGCGGCGCCGCCTCCGGGCAGGCGGAAGGTACGATGAGCGGGTCGGCGGGCGCGGGCGGTTTCGGCATTGCCATGGCAGCCGGTGCCCAGTTGGACCTCGATGACGGAACGATTCAGGGGGGTAACGGCGGCACGGGATATTATGACGAGGCCACCAATCCGGGGGATGCGGGGGCCGGCGGCGTCGGTGTTTCTGTCGGACCTGGCGCCCTATTGACGGTGGGCAGCGCCACCCACGCCGGCGTCGCGATCAACGGCGGTAACGGTGGCCTGTCCAACAGTTTCTACAGCGGCAACGGCACGGGGGAGGGGTCACAGCCGGGCGCGGGCGGCGCCGGAATCCTTGTCGTTGATGGCACCGCGATCGTCATCGCGGGCGCGATCCACGGTGGCTACGGCGGCTATGACCATGCCGGTAGTCTGCCCGGCGGTGCGGGCGGCGCCGGCGTGTTATTGGCCGGCAGCGGATCCTTGACGGCGGGCTCGGGCGCGTCGTTCCAAGGGGGTGGTGGCGAAGGCGGCGGTAATTACAACACCGTCCCGTTCGGTGCGACGGGCGACGCCGTGCAATTCGTCGCGGCTCCCTCGACCACGGGTTCCCTGACGATTGACTCGGGCGCGGTCTTTGAAGGCACCGTGGATGGGGGTGCCTCGGGCGGCGCGCACACGGATTTGATCTTGGCCGGTGCGGTCGGCGGAACGCTCTCCGGCGGTCTCGGCACTCAGTTCGATAATTTCCATGACTTGACCTTCGCGACCGGGTCGCGATGGACCGTCGATGCGCCGGCCGGCGCCGCCGGCGGCATCGAGTCCCTCGCCAACGTGTATGGGTTCGTCGCCGGCGACGTCATCGACCTCACCGACCTTAAACTGAATCCGAACCCCGACGACGTGAGCGCGACTTTCAGTGACGGGGTGTTGACCGTCGAGGATGGCGGCACGACCGTGCACATCGACATCGATGAGAATCCGGGGACGACGTTTTCTCTCGCGTCGGCCGGTGCGATCGGCATTGACATCACCACCAGCGCGACCGCCGCGCCGACACCCTGTTTTCGCGTCGGGACCCGGATCTTGACGCCGCATGGGGAGTTGCCCGTCGAACACCTTCGCATTGGCGATGCCGTGGTGACGATGAGTGGGGCGAGTCACGCCATTCACTGGATCGGGCGGCGCCACTACTCGAGTACTCAAGTTGCGCGCAGTGCCGACGCCTTGCCCGTTCTCATTCTCGCGGGTGCCCTGGGCGATGGCCTGCCGCGCCGGGATCTGTGGGTGTCGCCCGACCATGCCCTGTACATCGACGGCGTGTTGATCCCGGCGCGCGCACTCGTCAATGGCGAGTCGATCCGCACCGATCGGCCCGATGGCGCGATTACGTACCTGCATCTCGAACTGGGCGCTCATGCGATCCTCGTTGCCGAGGGCGCGCTCACGGAAAGCTTCGTCGACGATGAGAGCCGGGAGCATTTCGACAATGCGGCGGAATTCAAGCGGCTGTATCCCGGAACGCCGATCGGTCGCGCCCGGCTGTGTGCGCCGCGAATGGAAGAGGGTGAACGGGTCGAGGCCGTGCGCCGGCGCCTGGCACCTGGCGCGGCCCCGCGCAATCATTTCCCGCTTGCCGGCGCGGCACTGCGCTTGAGCGGAAAGGCGACCTGAAAGGCCTTGATGGGCCGGTGATCAGCCGCGGCGCAGGGCTCGCCGTTCATATAGGTGGGTGAAATGCTGCCGTCCTGGAACGCGCCCACATACAGGCAGTCATAGAGTGCCGCTGCGTCGCCGGTCAGTTCGAAGGCGAGGCCACGGATGGCTTTGGACTGACTGCGCGAGCCGATGAACCGGTCGTTGGGCGCGGTCACCCACTCGCTCTCCGCCTCGAGCAGCACCTTGCAGCTCAGGCTGCCCTGGGGTATCCCGGACTGAAACGAGATCTGGAATCCCTCGAGCGGCCCATCACCCGTAAAGTCGCCCACCCAGGAGCCCAAATCAAAGGTGACGTCGCCGCGATTGCGAATGTGCACCACACAGGTCGCCCGCACTGGGGAGCGCCGACTCTCGAAATCCGGGATGGCCGAGAAGACACCGACCGGCGCAGTGCCCGCGGGAGTGCCTCGGTGCGGATGCATCCACCGGGCATAGCGCTCGAGCAGCAAGGCGGTGTACCTCATGACCGGCGTGCGCGTGAGAAACTGTTGGTAGAACTCGCTGCCGGCGCGCGCGATGGGTGCGTGCAGACCCGGGGTCGCGCGCTCGGCGCGGATGATCTCGGCAACCTCTTCCGGCTGCTCGAGCGATAGGTAGTGGACGCCCGGCTGCAACCCCTCAAAGTAATACAGCAGGTAGTCGGAGGTGAACTTGAGCAGCACCGAGTTGCTCTTCAAGGCGATCGCGACGCGCGAACAGGTGGCGCCATTGCCGTCCGCCGAGAGCAGAAAACGATAGGTGAGCTGCTGCTGCCAGTTCATGGCGCCGGTGCCGAAGCCGAGCGCGCGAATCGCCTGTTCGGTCGCCGGCGAGTCGCATTGGGCGACATTCGGCAGCTTGAAGATCACGTCCGGGTTGCCCTGGAAGAACACACCGAGTTTCAGCCGCTGATTCTTAAGGGCCTGCACCGATTGGAGTGTGTGGATCTCGCCGGTGGTCGAGCCGACGAATACGGCCTTGTTGACCTTCTGCGTGTAGGGAATGGTGTCGTCGGCCACGCCGACGTAGAAGCGATGCTCGATCGCGTCGATGTCAGGCAACAGCACCGCATGCGAGCCGCGAAGCTTTTGAAACGAAAAGAGAGGCACGGTGGAGGGTTCGAACGGCTTGTCGTCCATGGACATCGCCAGCCGGCACTCGACCGCGGGACAGAACTCGCGGACCACCGCGGCGAAGAACTCGCGGTACTGGTGCGCGCGCTTGATGAAACCGTGGGCGCTCCGCTCCATGTCGGCCGCGGAGTAGTGCCGAGGCTTCGGCAGCAGGGTGACCTTGAGATCGCGGATATCGAAGACGAAGATTTCCCGCGCCGCCTCGTTCAGCCGGTCGAGAACCTCGTCAGGGTCGGAAAGTCCGCCCCCCACCTCGGGACGAAGCTCGCTCGTCTTGTCCCAGTGAGCCCATTGGGCGTCGACCCAGGCGTTGAGTACCGATTCAGTGTCGGCGGCGGGCGGATCCTCGTTCATATGCCGAATTGTCACCCATGTCGCACCAGCGGTAGGCTCGTCGTCCCACCCTCCCGAGACGCTCCGCCAAAGGCAAGCGTGTCATGGGAGTGTAACTGATGTCGGGGGTCCGGGATCGGTAGGACTTCGTCGATCCGCGGTCGCAGGCCGCTCTTCGGTTAACGTAGTCTTTGGACGTCGGCCAATTTGGCAAAATTCCGGTCAAACGTGCCAACCGGCAGATGCCCTGCCTTCCTTGCAATTTCGAGCACCAGACAGTCCGAGAAGCCTACGGGAGGGCGCGAACGAAAATGGCCCAGCGCCGCAGCAACCACGTCGGCGTCCTGCAATGTCAAATCCTCATGATTGAGGAGCATATCGACGGCGGTGGCGATCTGCGCCCGCGAGAGCTCATAGACGGAATCGAGAACCCAAAATGTCTCGGCGAGCACCAAATGGGATATCCAGGCTCCATTCCCCACGAATTCATCGGCGGCTTTCACCTGCGCGTCATCGTCCCGGGCGATCAGTCGCACCAGGAGGTTCGTGTCAATCGCGAGCATACCGCTTGCGGATGGCTTTACGGATGGCGCCTTTCACGTCATGACGCAGCCCAGTGTTCGGTGCTCCTTTCGGAAACAGCGCTCGATTGATGTCTGACGAGCTGAAACGGCCGGCTCTGCGGACGATGACGATGCCGTCCTGTTCATGCCATTCGATGACGGATCCCGGGCCGATACCGAGTCGCTTGCGCACTTCGGCAGGCACCGAGATCTGACCCTGTGAGGTGACTTTGGATTGCGCGATGGCCATGGATGGACATTACCCTGGTAATGGAGCACGGTCAAACGGCGGCGAGGCGGCGAGGCGGCGAGGCGGCGGCGAGGCGGCGAGGCGGCGCAGTCTACACCCTGCCGCGATACTCCTCGGGAATGAGGAACGACGACTCGGCCATGAAGAACTCGCCCTGGCAGGAGCCCGTTTCGTCGCGCTTGACGGTCGCCAGGAAGCGCTCGAGTGCAGGGCGGTCGGGGAGGTGCCGCCAGCGGTCGGGGCTCAGCGGCAACTCCGACAGCGTCTCCTTGAGATCGCGCACTTCTTCCAGGGTGGACGAAAAGTAGTCGTGCTCGAAGGAGCCCTCGGAGACGCCGGCCCGCATGAACTCGAACCAGGCGGCGCGCTGTTCGACGTCGGCGAATTTCAGGTGGAAGAGGTACAGGTAATCGAACACGGGCTCGGCATTGGCCGAGTGAAAGCCGGGCGTCCAGTCGAGCGGAATGGAGGTCACGGCAATCTTGTGAAGGGCCGAATTCATGACCGCGTGGCGCCGCTGTGTGATGAGGATCCGCCGCTCGCCGTCGATCCCGGCCTCTCCCTCGCGCTCGAACACTTCGACGCCGTAGGCACAGACATACGGCAGATCGCAGCGCACCAAGTAGTTCTTCAAGCCGTCGAATTTTCGCAAATCGGGAATCAGGAATTCGTCCACGTCGCAGCGCACGACCATGTCGTGGGTGAGCAGCAGGCTTCGGACCAGGCTCGAGATCAGCTTCGCCCGGAGATCATCATCGTACGGGTGGGGCACATCCCAGAGTCCGGCCAGATCGAAGTCCTTGAACTCGCGGCGTGCCCCCCGATAGGTCACCACATGCAGCGCGTCGGCGCCCAACTCGCCGGCGTAGTAGCGGTACCAGGTGGGAAACCAAAATCCGGCGGAGGTCGCGTCGGTGACGACGGCGATCCGTTTACTCATGAGCCTTCCATCGACCGGGGGAGAAAGGCGACCAGCGGTGCTGTGAGCCCGCCCGTGGGCACGTGTAAATTCGCATCGAGATTGATCCAGAGTAACGTGTCGGCGCCGAACTCATAGTCTACACCGCTCGCGATGTCATCGCCGTACCGGCCCCAGTGCGAGCCTTCGATCACATTGAGGCACTGGGTCTGCGGCGACCACAGCGCGACGAGCGGGGGACTTGCGGGAAATTCGGTGAGCAGGGATTCCTTCAGTTCGGGCAATTGGTCGCCCCAGATATTCTCGACAACGGCGAGACCAAGCCGGCGTCGCTGATGCAGCTCGAGCATCGGCAGGACGGTGCTGCCGATCTCGGCCCGCGTCGGCGGCACGTCGGGCGACGCCTCGCGGAGCGGTCCGCGGCAGACGCCGAACCGCCCCAAAATGTCCAAGGTCTCGAATTGTTCCTGCGTCAGCCAGCCGTGATTGCGCATCCAGGTGAGCGTCTCGGGATCGGGCGGCACGCGGCGCTGTTCCGTGCCGAACGCGCCGCGCGGCATGAGACAGCTGTCG
>Ga0116228_10005930_pt1 | contig 10912 bp, 6 predicted proteins | sample S1TSphfallax_2_FD_89694 | JGI IMG/M metagenome (GOLD analysis project Ga0116228, IMG submission 89694) | Host-associated microbial communities from peat moss isolated from Minnesota, USA - S1T2_Fc - Sphagnum fallax MG | ecosystem: Host-associated > Plants > Peat moss > Unclassified | place: USA... | reverse complement strand
AAAAATCCCATGCGTATGAAATTTGAATTAATCCATTTTGTTGGTATGTGTTTTTTCAATTATTATTGGTTTGTTTGTTATTATATATATATATTGGTATATATTTTAAAACATTGTTTCAAATTGTGAAAATAAAACTTGTACATAATGGTTTGTGAAATTATTTTGAAATGTTTCAAGGTTTTTGAAATTTAAAATTTGTAAATTATGAAAAAAAAAAGTGTATAACAAAACATTGATTTAATGTAAGTTTTACATTACAAGAATATTTGATTTAAAAAAATTATTGAAAAATCACAAGTGCATATATTATGTTTGTATGCGTGTTTATTTTTGAATTTGGTTAAGTTACATAGAATGTTCAAAACAAAGTAAACAAAAACATAAATTAAATTCAAATTGTATTTCAATTAAATCCAACTTGAATTCAATGTACTGTATTTGAATCTATAATAAAAATGTGTTTGTAAATATGTGTTTACCCAAAACCTAACTTGCAAATGTCCCTTCACTTTCGTCTTCCTCCTCCTTGGTTTGCTTTCTTCCTCCTCTTTACTATGTAATTTTCTTTCTTGTTGCACTCACATACATTCGATCATTGCAATACATAATTTATGCACGTCCCTTCACACCACAAGAGGAAACCCATTCATGTGTAAACTCTCCAATGCACCAACAATTCAAGTTTATAGAACATTTTGTGGTTGCCAACTTTTGGCTTCACGTTCTACCAAAGGCGGTGTTTTCCTAATTGACTTGCTTCAAGTACATTATTGAAGAACCAAAGCAAGAACTTTATTTATAAAAAGTAAAACCATAAAAGTTATTTTGGTCAATGTCATTTTTTTTAATGAAATTATTTTATTATCAGTTTGTGACCCACTAAATAGAAATTAAAAAAATCTTTGTCTCTTGTGGATTTGTATCAACTTTGCAAAATATGATGCCTTTTTCTCATGGGAAATTTGGTTGAGTTTTTCATTACTTGTAAATTCTGATCATTAGTTTTAAAAATATTTTGATCAAGAATAGAATGTTATTATAAAGGTGGTGGTATACACAATGCCAATGTGACATTTAAGATTACATAAACAATCACACTTGCAATCATTTATGTCATTTATCACTACACATGAATGTGTAAATTAAAAGACCATGTCATATTTGCCATCAATCATATACATGGTGTTAGTTGCAAGAACCATTTGTGATCATGTTTTCCATTATTTAGTCATTTTTACCACAATCATGGAAGATGCACCAAGCACCTAAATTTAATTTCTAAAATAGAAATGAATAAATTCTTGATTAATTCTTTATTGCCACATGGTTGGCCTAGGTTAGCTTAAGCCATTTATCTAGGTTGCAAGTGTGACAACTTGAACCCTTCACCTTCCTTTTGAGGGTTCAAGTCCTTAACCATTGTAGCACAACTTTTTTTACGTAACAAAATTATCTAGCACAAAATTATTAACAATACATCAATAGAATAACTATGTCAAAAAGCTTGTACCTTAGGCAAACCTAGGCCTATTTAAGTTAATTTGGTCATGCATAAGTTAGCCTATGTTACCTAAGCTAATTACCTAAATGAACATAATTTAACTTGGGTCACCTAGAATAACTTAGGGCCTTAATGTAAGTTAACATAGGTTTAATATAGGATAACTTAGAATAGCCTAGGTTGATTAAGGCGAATTTTTAAATTAACTTAATCTAACCCAAGTTAATCTTAAGTCAACCTAAACTAACCTAAATTAACATTCAAATAACTTAGGTTAATTTAGGCTTCCCTAAGTTATCATAAGTTAACCTAGTGGGTGCAGTCATAATCCAACAAGCCAAAAAGGGTGTCAGACCACAAAAAAAAACAATCAAAATTAGATAAATATTTATGTTTTGCCATTTAAAGCCATGGAAATCATGGCAAGTTATTGTTTTTTCATTCATATGAATGTCAAGGAATTCAATTCAAAAATCCATTTGATGAAGTTTTAAGTTTAAGTTTTGATTGAAGGCCACTAAAAATGAAGTAACAACGCATTGAACAAGAATCAATTTTGTAAAGGGCAATCAAAATGACTCACATAATAAACACATTTGATGGGAAAAATTTAAGAAGATAAAAACCTATTAACCACATTAAAAAAACATTCATACCTTAAAATATGTGGAATACTAAAACTTTAGAATTTTTTTAAAAAAAATTCCAAGATCGATCCATAAATTAAAAACTTCAAAAGTCTTTTGCCACACATAAATGGGGTAAATTATACATAATGTGTTAAGAAAATTTGTAGTTTATTATACAAGAAAACAAAAAAATGTAAAAATAAAATAAAAATGGTTATGATTTGAAATTATTATCATTTTTAAAGACGAAACACTAAATTTACAAGGATTCATGACACTTTCAAAAATTCATATTTATTCAAAAATGAAACATGTCATGTACTTGGACAACTATAAAAAATTATTAAAACAAGTTGCAAAAACAAATTGTTCCAAAATTCATTCATATATATGAAAAAAAAAATTTGGAAAAGAGGACATGTAGTCCTTTTTTAAAGTAATCATGTTGGTTTCTTGTATCTCATGCATTTGCACCTTAGTATAACCTAGGACTAAATTAAGTTGACCTAGATTATCGAAGGTTAAATCAAATTAAACTAACCAAAATTAACTTTAAGATAAACCTATGTTAATTATGGTTCAACCTTGGTTAAACCTAACTAAGGCTAAATTGAAGGTAACCAATGTTAAACCTAGCTTAACAATGGTTAAACCTAAGTTACCCAAGGCAAACTCAAAGGTAAGCAAGGTTAAATGTTAGCTAAATTTAGGTTACCCAAGGTTAAACCAAAGGCGATCAATGTTAAACTAATATGAACTTTAGTTAAACCTTGGTTAACCTTTGGATAAACCTTGTATAATTAAAGTTTGACTAAACCTTAGCTAAACCTTGGTTAAATGAAAAATTGATTAAACCTTACTTTAATCTTGGTTATGTCGTGGTTAAATTAAAACTTGAATAAACCTTTGGTAAACCTAGGGTAACTAAGGTTAAACATGATTAATGTCAATCAAACCTTGACTAAAGCTAAATTGAATCATGTTAAATTTAAACTAATGTCAATTAAACCTAGGTTTACCAAGGTTAAACCTAGCTAGGTTGAATTTAGGTTAACTAAAATTAAATGTAGGTTGATTTTAATTAAATTCAAGTTAGCCAATACTAAACCTTAGGTTAATCCTAGGTTTATTTATTCCCATTTAAATTAACCTATGTTGACCTACATTAACATAAAGTAACCTAGGACCTAGGATAACCTAGGTTAACTAAGGCTACATTGGCCGATGAAAGTTAACCTAGGTTAATTTATTCAAACCTAGGTTGACCTAGGCCTATTTTAGGTTTATTTAAGCTAATTTAGGCCATTTTATGCTAGCTTACCTAGGGTAATCTAAGATGGCCTAAATTATGACACATATCACGTCTTTGAAAATGATTACAAATCATGTAGTCATAACATCTTTTGCATTATTATAATCATATAAATGACTAACTAATGTCCACATTTGACTACACAACTAAGTTTGGACTTCACTCACAAGTTATCCTGTTCATAAAAACCATTTTTTCGCATTGTGTATATTGCCTTAACACTCCACATAGTAAAACATTTCATTTCTTTTGTTGTCAATATAAATTTGTCAAACTAAACATTGTTTGAAAAATCTTTTCATAGTCCAATAACTAGTTGCTTTCTAAAACACATAAAAAAATACCCATAAATGAATAAACGGAGGAGGTAGAAAATATGTTATTATGGTGAAGGAAATGAAAAGGCAGTGATATGCTTACAACCAAGTGTGCGTTAACTTTTCAACCCTTGCCACATAACTTTTAAAATTGTTTCACAATAACATAAGGTACCTATTTTTTACGAGCTTAATGTACATGCTTTCAAAAGTTCATTTGACATGTTTTTGGGAGTTAATATTATTTTAAAGTCATTACATATGTTTTCTATCCCATGTCATTGTCATTGTATTCTTGGGTGAAATAACAATTTATGATATTTGCTTAACCTATGCATTTAAAGTTTGACAAACCTATAGTATGTCTATTTCTTTATCCTACAATTAACTCTTTCTTATGTATATGTTTAATGGAAACTTCTTATGGTATATTTTGTTTATATGGTATTGATTATTAGTAGTGACATAAATAAACACAAGCAAAAAGGATCAATTTTTTTGTAATTTTGTGTTTAATGTTATTTATAAGCGTAATGTTTTTGAAGTCATCTTTTGATGTGATAGTTGTGAACTAATTTGTTTTTTTTTTGTAATAAAAAACCCTTAAGATCTCATCTTCTAGTGAACAAAAAAATATTATTATTATTTTTTATTTTTAATCACTACTACAAAATGTGGGTGCAGTTCACTAGTCCCCACTCACTACAACTAGTGAATTCATTCAAAATCTAGTGAAATCACTTGGCATATAAGGACACATGTTGTAGTGAATTGATGGGAAAGATAGACAATAAGATTAGATTATTTATGTAAAACAAAACACAAAGAAAACATGTATAGACAAACTTAGATATGTTGGAATTCCCTTATTTTGATTAATATTTTAGTTGTTTTCCATGATGATAATATAATTTTTGTACAAAATAGAGATTAAATTGGAAGTGCAAAAATAGTTTATCATGATGAGAAAACATTAAGGGAAAGTTGTTTATAGTCACAACAAAAATTCTTGAAGTTCATTTGGGGCAATAAATTCACATTTATTATGTCACATTGTCATAATCATATAAAATCTCCATCCACATGAACCTTGTTTCAACTTCTTTGGTGATTCATATTATCTAACATATATTGTTAATTCTTGAACATTATAATGTGAGATTTTTTTCAATAATGTCACAATCTTGGATGCATAAATACACCAAAATGGAGAGGGAAGCAAACAAAAGAACTCAACATATAACTAAACATAAAAATATTTTGATAAAAAAGAAAGGTGTCATTTAATAGATGGATCAAAAGGGAAAAGTGGATTGTTATTTTCCAAAAGGGTCACCAAAGTGGAAAATGGACTTAAAAGTCAAATTTTTTAATGTAAAAAATTTGAATAATGCATTTTTATGCATTGATCATGAACTTTTACAGGGGTGGTTCCAAGCATTATAACCTTCCTAGTGGCATTCATCATTGGCAACATTGTTGAAAGTTCATTCCATAGTTTTGTTGACATTTGTTTTATGCATGATTCATCAATATAAGTTGCATGAAATCATCCAAGTGCAATTTCCTTTCCTTTCCTTTTGCATATTCGCAAAACTCTTCATTTCTTCTAAAGGGTTGGGCTTATAATATGGGTATAGACCATATGTTTGGCAATACATTTTTCCATATATTGTGAAAAACAAGTGTGGCAACCATTTCATATCAATGTGTTTAATAAATAAATGAATAATTTGTTCCCTCACAACCAAATATTATGGTGAGCTTGTGCATACCTCTACTTTTACATGAGGATTTTTGAAATATGATATTTTGGCTTGTGTTGAAATTTGAGATTAGTTACAGAGTTTTGATATATGAAGGATTTTGGTTTCTCTTAGAGGATTTCTTTGAAGATTCTATTTTTGCATGGTGAAATATTTAAATTTTCATAATTTTTCTTTTGCCTTAAGATAATTTTTAATGTAAATGGCAAGGTGAAAATGGCTTGTGCATGAGCCTAGAACCTAAGCTTGTAATGTGATTTTAATCCACCTACATGGATGGATGTGTCCATAGATGAATGATTTCATATGGAGGAATGCCATTTTTGCATGGATGAATTTTTATTTATGAATTGGATTAAATAAATAAATCATTGGATGAAATTTATCCATGATTGGAAGATTAATAAATTAAAATATATATCCATCTTTGTTTGTTGTCCAAATATTAATATTTCAAACTTGAATGTCATTTAATAATGATGGATAATGATAATAGGGGAAAATATGATAATGGGACCAAAATAATAATTTTTTTTATAAAAGAAATCATTTTCAACAACATTGTTATGCAATTAAAAAAATGTTGTTATGGGATGAATGTTATCCCCCCATTGTTGTCAACAAAATTGTATATGTATTTTGTGAAAAATTAGGGCACCTTGAAAATAAAGAATTATTTAAAAAATCTCATTGTCATCTATGATAATAGGTTGTTTGAAGGAAGTTAATTAAGATGTTTGAAACAGAATTTTAGTTTATTTCAAAAACCCATTGTCATCAATGACAATAGATATTTAAAAAATATGTAAAACATTCAAAACCGATCATTGTCAACAACATTAGTTAAATTTAACAAAAGTTGTGGCACCTTGAAGAATAATGAAAACAAATCTCTCATTATTGTCCACGATGCTTATAAATAGTTTTGAGGGAAGTTGTGCCACCTTTAGAGAGGGAAAAAAAACCCATTGTTTTTAATGACATTATGTTAATTTGATTGGGAAATGTTTAAAAAAAAACTTTTTTTAATCTATTTTTTAAAACAATGACCATGGGGTGGATGTTAGCATGATAATAATAATATAATTAAGACATTGAAAATATTGGCATTTAAAACCATAACCATCAAATACATTTAAAATGGAATTTACATTATATTATTCAACAAATGTTATATCATATAGAATTAAATTTTGTTAAGTTTTATATATTAAAAACATGTAAATTCAGTTTATTTTTTCATTCATACATTAGATGAATGAAAAAAGTCATTCATCCCCATGTTTGTTTCTAGGTTTACTTGTATAACATTTATTTTGTGGTTAAATTCATTATGTCTTTACTTGCATGTGTATAAGGGAAAAGACATTTTATCATCCCAAGTTCCAACTCTAAGATCTGGGCTTAGGCTCTAAGTTCATGCAACAATTTGCCTCATGGCAAGGCCATAGTGTGACACACCCCTTGTTAGTAGCTATGTCTCTTACATAATAGGTAAGGTGTTCTTAGAAAGGGCTATTAATCCAGGCCAAAAATAATGGAAACCAATTTTAAGAATAAAATTTCCATGTAGCGAATGGGAAGTCACGTAATGGAGTGAAAAGGCCTCCCTTGTTTCCACTTTGATTCTTCTTCCCATTGCTTATATAAATGTTTCAGAAACTTTAAATGGAGATCTTGGACAACTAATGGGTTCTTATTAAAATTCGGGTAGATTATTATGTTTGATGGAATAATAATTACCATGCCCATTATGTTGGCTAAAACACAAAGCTCACCCCTTAGGGAAAGCTAAAAAACACACCCAACATTGTGGGCAAGGGGAAGACCATTCCATCACATTAATGTTTGGGGTGGCAAATTCAACATTCTTGAAAAAAATTCATGCTCAAAAGACACATTTTGGTCACTTATTTCAAGATTGTTGTTGCACACAAGCATACATAAAGCCCACTAATAAAAGCCTAAAGCATGGAATTGCTTGCATCTTAGTGTTATATTAGCTTTTGATTGCTCTTGCTAATGTTGAATTTAAACGTTTGTTTTTCAAGTACAAAATTGAAAAAATCACTAGGAACATGAAATCAATAGGTAATTTTTTTTTATTAATGCTAAAAAAAACAGATTGTTATAAAGGGAAAATTGAACATTGTTTTTCAATTCACTATTAAGTTTAATCGTAGGTTTAGCCATTATTAAATATAATGTTTAAGGTTTGGTCAAATGGTTTGGAACTTGGTAAAATCCCAATTCAAGCATAATTAAGGGGTTCAAGTTAACATTGATTATTGGAGAAAAATTAGATTATTTCATACAATAGTAAGAGAATTAGATTATGTGACCCAAGACTAAGTCAATAATTTGTTAAACAAAACTTTCAATTTGGGTTCAATTTTTGTGTAGGCATGACTGAATTCTTTTGTTCTGGCTTTTCTTCATTTCTTATGGATGCTAGTTTTTGGTTCTTTGGTTTTGTAACCATTTGGAACTTTCAATTCCAATGCAAGTTTAAGGTTGGTTTCATTAATCATTGGTTCATTTTTCTTAACAATTTGTGGGTTAGTAGCTAGGCTTTTTTGTCCTCCATTCATGTAATTTTTTTTTTTGCAAGTAGCTATGAATAAATGTAGAAAAATTAGTAAAAAAATTTTGTTTGATAGATCATATGTCTATGGACAAGGTGTGTGAAAGAGTCACATGCCTAATTTGTCACATAAATTTCATATATGCATGTATTGTTGTACTTTGTAGAAAGACCCATTTACAAATATTTGGTGTATGCCCATTATGTAAAAAATATGCTTTGGAAGTTATTGAAGCAAAAATTTATGATGATTAAATCTTTTGCAAAGTAAATCAAAGATAGTATTCACTATTTCAAAATCTATGATAAACTTTGATTTCAAAAACACATACCCTTCATTTTTGAGCTATGTCAACATTACCCAATGCATGCTACCATCCATTTTGAAACTACCATGGTAGTCTTAAAATGCTTTGCTATCTACACAAATGCCAAAAAATGTCATAAGAATTTTGATCAATAGCTTTGGTCCTTTTGGTAATCATCTCTAAACATAACATTATGGCAACAAAAGTAGAGGTGAAAATTAGATACATGGTAGTAGCCCAAATTTGTTGTCAATTCTAAAATGACAAATAAAAAAACATGATTCATACACATGCATAATGTATAGCCAATCTAGGTCCAACATGACAAGCTAGGCATCAATATACTTTCCAAGAACTGAGGGCATTGCAAAAACCTTCCCATTTTGCAATATCACCTTTGTTCAATCTTTAAAAGTTTATATTTTGAAATGTTTTTGAACCACCATTTTTTCATCATTAGAGTAGTTGCCAAATCATATTCAACAACACAACACACTTGTAGAATAAACACCATCCATGCTTGTAATAACATAAAAAAAAAACAAAAAAAATCACTTGCTTGCAAGATCGATTGTTGCAGAAGTAGGGATGATAGCACTGGAGATTATATTATTCTCATAAAGAAGAGAACCAAAAACAGGCTCGCAAATACCATCAATATCTACAAGAGGAGCTGCAATGAAAGCAATAATAAATACATAGGTTGCGGTTAATAAGGTAGGGATCATCAATACACCGAACCATCCAATGTCATTGTTGAACATTTGAATTTTTGGTTATAAAAAGTAAAAAAGTTAGGAAAAACCAATGGATTTTGATTGATGTTATGCATATTCAAAGTAACCATCTTTTTCAATTATGGTTTTGTTTTCATCAATGATGTTTTTCTTATGAATAAAAACATCAAATAGTGATGACTCTTAGCCTCCTTCACACCCTTCACAAAGATTGTTATGAAAATACATGGCAATCATCATAAGGTGTTGCAAATTCTCACTTCCAAGTCTAGATTGACAAAGACTTGTGATTACACTTGCAATCCTGATTATTTTTTTCTTTCAATATGAGGCCCACAATCTTGAACACTTGGTGGGCCATAAAAGCCATGTTTGGGAATTGAGTCTCATGTCCTATCCACCATGCAAGTGGGTTTTCACATTATTTAAGGTTCACATGCCAACAATGAAAAAGTTACAACTGATTCTTTAAAGTAGAAAATATTGCATGTTCATTATAAACTTGCTACCCAAAGAAATCATCTTCACCTAAGTTGACTATGTGTTCTATTGGTGCATTCACAAGATTAAGGTGGGAGTACACCTATAGTAGCAAGGGAAAAATGATGTTTGATCATATTCTTTCACAATTGATTGTGCCATGGCAGCATTCCCCATAAACTCACACACGACCTACATGCTTTTGAATCAAAGATTTAACATGATTGCTAACATGTTGTGAACCCTTGTAAAAAGGTAAAATAATAACAAAAACAAGAAATGGTGCAAGGATAGAAATAACTTGGTTCAACATCCAGAGCTTGAAATAAACCAACTCCAATTGAAAATCACTTTAATGAAGGATGGATTCTCATATTGGATTTGTTGCATTTCCATTTTCATGTTGGCTCTCAAGGAAAACACAGATATTAGGGCATCAAATAATAATCAATAGTCTCAAAATTGATTAAACACACACTACTTAACCATTGGCATCAAGGTTTCATTAATTATTTATGATATTGCCCAAGTTTATTTGTAGGCACTTGTGAAGATAAATGAATAACAATTTGTCACCCACATGCAATATAAAATAACATCCATATAACATCCATGTGCAAGTCTTGTTGCACATGTTTATTGAAGGCATTTGTCCCATTTTCCTTGTAAATAATAAGTCCTTTGGAACATTTGACCTCATCAACACATTCACCTTAATTTGTTCGAGATGACATAAAATGCAAAGTAGTTGCTTGGGGTTGCATTTTGTAGTGGCACCACGATTATGCACAACAAAAAATGATCAAAACTCACAAATGCAATTATGGGGATGTCACATAACATGGATAGTTGTTAATGTTGGTGAAAGTAGTAGCCATGGTAGACTTCATGGTTAGATGTTTGTTTTAAACCTCCTCAATAAAACTTACAAATTTTAGATCATCATGTCCAATGGATATATTGCCAAAAAAAATTTAAAAATTGATTTTCATGTGTTCAAATTATGCATCTACAAGACCAAAAAAAAAAAAAAACATTGTAAAATAAAAGAAAATATTTGTTCAAAAATGACATCGTTGAAAGCAAAATCAACCAATGATTTTTTTTTGGTAATGAAAAATTTCCATTCATTGGAAAATATTTTTAAAAAGAACATCTTGTTAAAAATTCCCTATTTTGGGGGCGGGGGGGGGGGGGGGGAGACACAAAATTACAAAAAAAAAAAATAAAAACTAAAAAATAATAATGGAAAAAAAAAAAAGAGTATATTTTTTT